>VOFB01003561.1_pt1 | contig 34911 bp, 69 predicted proteins | sample 5384141 | NCBI WGS metagenome assembly VOFB01 (sample SAMN12384721, study PRJNA508395) | human gut metagenome | isolation source: healthy gut A | host: Homo sapiens | reverse complement strand
AGTATTGCTTCGTTCAGTTGCATTATTGCTTATACCTACACAAATATAAATTTCTTTCAAATTTACATTCTACTATATTCAATATTTCAACCAACATCTAGGTAATTCTATTTTCTACCCATTGTAATAATATTATTGATTTCTTATGATAATACAAAGTTTCAAATTTAACCATTCTTTACTATATTCATTATTGTCAGTATATCCTTATTTTAAAAAAAGAAGTATTCAAACTTCTTACAAAGTTAAAATACTTCTTTAGATATCTCATAAAAAGTTATTACTAACATTTTGAGAATTACAAAACACGATAAATTAAGGAGATAGCGTAATTTTGTTGCACATAAGTTGCATTGTAAAACGCTTTAAAACTTTATTAACAAACCTAAAATATATTATTAATTTTTTATGTTTTCAGGGAAGAACAACATCACTAATTAATCTATACAAAAAAATAAATATATTGTATATGTATATTTTAAATTTAACTTAGCATTTCATATTCATTATCGACAATATTTGATATAATTACTTTGTTATCGTCCTCCCCTGAAAGGAGGTGATACAATGATTTCTAACTTAATAATATCTGTCGTGGCAGGTGTATTAGTATACTACATATGCAAATGGTTGGACAAGATATTCAAACGATAACGAGCCTAGTGCTAAGAACACTCTAAAATTTCAAAAAAAGGTAAGAATCTGACACATTCTTACCTTTTTGCATTGATCAATGATCTCTAACTTGCAATTAGATTATAGCATTTAGTATTTTAATATGCAAGTTGTTTTCAAAATCAATTTGTTGCATAATTGAGAATATTTATTACACACCGAAAAAAATAAACAATTCAAATATAGAAATTACTATGATAGCTATTTTCTCCCATTAATGGTACAACTTGGTTTGATCAAACACCTCATTGTTGTAGACATACCTGTATTTCATTATTAGCTGAAGCGAAAGTATCTCCTACATATCAAAAAAATGATTGTTGGACATAAAGGAGCAATGAGCTTGACCGAAAAAGTTTATACACATATTGATATTAATTTGTTGATTGATGCAGTTAATAGTATTTACTATCCAGAAAGTATAAAAAATAAGTAATATGAATATAATGTATAAGTCAATATTAATAATTGACTTGTACACTTAATTGTTTATAATTTATTTGAAGGTAGAAATTACCGAACAGTACGGCTCCTACCGCCACAAGTGTAGGGCGTTAAAGTGGAAGGATGCAAATCCTTCCTTTTATTTTACAAAAAGGGAATGTGATTAAAGTGAAATTTTTATACTATAGATATAGATTATATTAAATACTTATATTCTTATGATTCTGAAGTTTATTTGAATAAGCAACGTCATGATTATGAAAATAAACCCTATGTAGGAATCATTATATACAATAACTCAATTCCTTATTTTGTTTCCTTTAACCTCCGCAAAACCAAAACATTTAAAATTGAAAAATAATGGTGCTGATTACTTGGTTATTTACGAAAACATAAACAAAACAGAAGTACATAAATTAGATATTATTAAAGATATGAGCAATGGCGAAATCAAAAAAACTATTATCTGTTATTGATTTAAAAAAGCAATTCCTGTTGCAAATAACTGTTATCATGAAATTGATATACGTAACCATAAAGATCGAGACTTACTTGCAAAAGAGTATGAATTTTGCAAAAGAAAGAAAAAAACAATTTTGATAAAACCATAAGTATTATCAATTATCAAAAGAAAACAAACATAATTAAATTTGCTTATTGCAATTTTTAATTTATTAGAAGAAAAAATGAACGAATGGAATGACACTCATTAGGTCATTCCATTTTTATTTGTTGCATATTTGAGAATATGAGGTGATAACTTTGTTGCATACGTATTGCATATAAGTTGCATACCGTTTTTTATTTTATAAAATGAAAAAAACCCAAATCGAGTTTTTCCCATAAATATAAGGGTTTTGCCGATTTGAGTTTCTTTTGAATTTCTCTGAATAAACGTATAAATTAACGTTTTGAGAATTGTGGAGCACGACGTGCTTTTTTAAGACCATATTTTTTACGAGAATTGTTCTTTAACACGTGAATCACGAGTTAAGAATCCTGCAGCTTTTAATGTTGGTCTGTAATCGTCACCAGCTTGTAATAAAGCTCTAGCAACACCATGACGGATTGCACCAGCTTGTCCTGAGTACCCTCCACCATAAACATTAACAGTTACATCAAATTTGTCTTTAGTGTTTGTTAATTCTAATGGTTGATTAACGATCATGTTTAATACGTCTGATGCTAAATATTCTCTAGCTTCTTTTCCATTAATAACGAAGTTTCCTGTACCTGGTGTTAAGATAACACGTGCTACAGAAGATTTACTTCTACCTGTTCCTCTATATTGTACGTTTGCCATTATCTTTCACCTTACCCTTTCACTTTCATTTCTACTGATTTTGTGCTGCATGAGGATGTTTATCACCAGCATAAACAAATAATTTCATTCCTTGTTTTCTACCTAAAGTGTTATGTGGTAACATACCTTTAACTGCTGCTTCAACAAATCCTGTTGGATTTTGTTCTAAATTGTTTAGCTGTCTTAACTTTAAGACCACCTAACCATCCTGAATGACGGTAATATTTAGTGTTTTCTAATTTTACCTGTCATAACTACTTTGTCAGCATTGATAATGATTACATAATCACCAGTATCCAACATGTGGTGTGTAAGTAGGTTTATTTTTCCCTCTTAACACTGTAGCAACTTGAAGCTAAACGACCTAATGTTTGTCCAGCTGCGTCAACTACATACCATTTTCTTTCGATTGTGGCAGCATTTGCCATTGTTGTTTGTCTCATCTTTTTTTTTCTCCTTTGTTTATCCTTACCGGGGACTTTAAAAGGTTTTTTGCCTATGAAACCTTTTTAATTATATGAAAACAAAATGTCAATGTCAATAAAATAATACGACAAAATCGAATATTTTATTCTAAAACTATCTTGGATCTACAGGTATAATACGCTGCAACAACATAGAGCAAGAAGTCCTGTTCCTGCATATAAACAAAGCAAACCACAAGCAAGTCTTACAAGTGTTGGATCTACATCAAATATTCTCCAAGTCCTCCGCATACCCCTGCTAATACCTTATCTTTAGTTGAACGATATAACTTTTTTTTTATTCATTATTATTCCCCCTTAAAATGAATTGTGACATTTCCCATATCTGTATCGATATCAATATTTTTATTTCCTATTACTTGACTTGCATCACTTATATGAATAGAACTCATACTTCCATCTTTTGTCACTTTATATTGATCTCTTGTATCTGTCATCACTAAAGATACATTTCCCATATCATTTTTCTAAATCTAAGTTATACGTATCTAAATTTGAAATCTCAAGATTCCCCATATCATTAGAAATATCAGTATTTCCTTTAACAAGTAAATGTTTGATTGTTACTTTACTTGTATCACTTTCCATTTCTAATTGATTGCCTTGTAAATCTTCAATTGTAATCTTTGAGGCATCAATATCTAAATCAATGTGATTAAATTGAATATTTCTTGGAATATATAAAGTAAGGTTACTTGTTTTCTTTTTTACAGTAACACCCGTAAAAAATATCTGCAACTTGTCCATTATTTTAAAATCATAATCTTTATTAACATGACTTCCTTCTACTTTAATTGTATTTCCATCCCATAATAAACGATTTTACCATTTAATGCTGATAATTCTAAATCAAGGTTACAATGAGCATCAACACCTAATTCCAAATTAAGCATCTTTTGCTTTACCAAAAGATTTTAAAATTTAACATAATTCGTTACTTTTTGTTGCTTCACCAGGTAATGATCTAAGCCATTCAAAAACACCACCAACAAAGACCAAATTAATGTTACAAGTGCAATACATTTATAAATTTTCATATTAACCCACCACCTTATTATAAATAACCTAAATTAATGAGCGCTAAATGCTTGTGTAAATATTTAAAAATACTGACTGTCATTAAAGTTAAATAACTTAAAGAAAATAATAATAAACCAACACCTAAACAAATAAGGGACCACCAGCAATTAAACCATCCATAAACATTTTAATAGCAACTAACAAAAAGCAACTAAAGCACATAACAATCCAAATGTACCAAATATACCAATACATACAATTGAAAGAAATAAACCAAACGCTGCTACTACTAAACCACCAACACCACCAATTGTTGGTAAATAAGTAAAAACTAATAAACAACAATGATTCCTCTTAATATACGTGTATTTCTTTCATTATAATGATGAATTACTTCTTTATTTTCTTGATCATTTATATCCAGTCCCTCTTTAATTGTTTGTTGCAACTTTTTCAGGTGTTCCTAATTCATCTATAACTTCTTGTTCATGTTCACTTCCTGCATCTTCAAAGTAATCACGATAATAATTATGCTTCATCTCTTTCTATTGAATCTATATCTTGTAATAATTTTTCCAATTCATCTAAAAATTGTTCCTTATTCATTATTATCCCCTCCTTTAATAATGAATTGATTTTTCTGTATAACTTATCCATTCATTTCTATACATCTCTAATTTATTCTTTCCATTATCTGTAATTCTATAATATCTTCGATTTCTACCATCAATTTGTTTATCATATGTCTCTAAACAATCATCTTTTTGTAATCTTCTAAGGACAGGATAGAGTGTCGATTCTTGAAACATCGATTCCTTTTCTCACATCTTGGGTAATTTTATAACCATACGTTCCCTCTTCTTTTTAGCGACAACACTTAAAACAATGGCGTCTAACAAAGCAGCCCCCTGTATTAAATATCATATTTGCCTCCTATTCTTTTTACAATAATATTATATAACGTATAGTATTATATTACAACAAATTTATTGATAAAAAAATAATGTGCTAAACACATTATTCAAAAAAAATTCTAAAGTTAATTTTAAAACTTGTTTAATATCAGATAGTTTATCAAAATTATGATTGCCATCTTCTATCGAAACAAACTTTGTTCCTTTATGAAATAGTTTCATGTATTTGTTACTGATTTCATAGGGAACTGTTGTATCTTTTTGTTCCATGAATCACAAGTAAATCATTTTTGATAAGTATCTAATTTTGATAAAAATCTCTTTTAAAATATCTTCTACAAAATCATCTGATATTTCATACCCACCATGATCATAAGTTTTCGCTCTTTCAACTTGTCCTGTTAAATAATGAAGCGCATCTGGTAAATTGAAAGCAGGTGCCCATAAGACCATCTTTTAATCACATCTGGATAAAGCTTAGCAAGTTCACTAGCAATAGCGCCACCCATTGAATGACCTAAAACATAGATTTCAGTACAATTTTTCCATTTTTAAACATTCTTCTAAAATCACTCTTGCACAAGAAAGTTCATCTTGAAAAAGTCATATCGACAAAATTACCATCACTTTCTCCACTTCCTAAAAAGTCAAAACGAAATGATGCTATTCCTTTGATTCTAACATACGGGATAATTGAACATAAGAAAACTTTGTTCCTGTTTTTGTCCCGTAAAGCCATGAAAAAATCAAACAAACCGGATGTTTATCTTGATTAGGTTTATGAAAAACCTCTAAGCGTTCCTTTTTTGGTGTTGGTATTTCACAATAATGTTGCATTTTAAAATACCCTCATGTGCTTTCTTGATTCTTCGAATGCCACCCATTGTGACATATTGTTTTGTAATATCGATGATATTTTTAAAATCTCCACCAATAAATAAACATGTATCCATAATTTCATTTGTTACAATTGTAAGCATTTCATCAGATAATTCCTCTGGTATTTCATTTTCTTACAATTTCTTTACATTCATCTATATATTCAGTTTTATCAATTTCTGTAATACCTTCCATATTAATACCTCCATGTATTTTCATTATAACAAATAATATGTCTAAATGATGAATTTATCAAAAAAAAAGACCAAATTGTTCCATTACAACAATTCCTAATTAATCTTTCCATAATGAAAATAAGAACACTCCATACTCCGTTGATACTATGATTATAGCGTGTTAGTAGAGAAATAAAGAAAAGGTAAAAATGACTAAAAAGAAGAAATATATTTATATTAATTTAAAAATACCAGGGAGGATAAAGATTTAAAACAAAAGACATAGCTAAATTGATCCATGTATCCCCGCGTACATACTCTCACTATGAGAATAACGAAAGAGAAATGTCCCTCGATACTTGAAATTACTTTCTAAACTTTTAGAAAAAAGTATTGATTATCTAAGCATTATTGAAGAAAAAAAAGAAAGATAAGGAGTAAAATCTCCTTATCCCTTATTCATAATCACAAGTATAACCTTTATGATCTAATTTAATTTAATAACTTCCCAATCATTTAATAATGATCCAAGTTCTTCTTTTAAGCGAACAACACCCCATTTTATCTTCTTCACGAATAACTGCCATTAAAGTAGGTCCTGCCCCTGATAAATAACATCCTAAAAACATTTTCATCGTTTTCTAAAACATTCATAATTTCATCATAATTATGAATCAACTTACCACGATAAGGTTGATGTAAACGATCTTTAAAACCTAATTTAAGCCCTTCATCATAACCATTACTTAAAGAAGCAACGACAAGAGCTAAATGGGAAACATTTTTGATTGCATCTTGACGATCTAATGTTTGTGGTAACACTTTACGTGATTCTTCAGTAGATAAAGTAAATGGTGGAATTAAAGCTACAAAACGATATTCATGTTTTACAGGAACATTTAATGTAAGTACTTGTTCTTCTTCCATGACCGAAAACTGTTAAAGCACCAAAAATAGCTGGTGCAACGTTGTCTGGATGTCCTTCAATCTTTGTCGCAAGTTCAAGAATTTCTTGACGATCATCTGTTTTGTCTTTAAAAGCAAAAGCTCCAACGATTCCTGCCACAATACATGTTGAACTACTTCCAAGACCTCTTGTATAAGAACTTGACTTTCACAATGAATATTGACACCTTTAAATCTAAACCACAGCTTTGAGCTGCTTGGCTAAAAAGCTTGGTATGTTAAGTTTTTCTTCATTACAAAATTGTGTTGGACAACCTGTAATATTTAATCCACCTTCATTTAATTCAAAAGTAAAGGTATTATATAAAGTTAACGCTAATCCAGCAACGTCAAATCCTGGTCCTAAATTGGCACTTGTTGCTGGTACTTTGACTTTGACTTTCATTCTTTAAAGTCCTTCCATTTCTGATTTAATAAAATTAATAATTTCTGTTTTATCAATATGTGTTTTTATGTAGCACTTCTCTATCCTTAATTCCAACTAATGGTTTAGGTACTGCTACACCTGTTTTTTTCATTTAATTTTTCAATTGCATCATCATAAACATCTAATTCTTCATTGAATAATGCTTTATAAACAGATTCAGGGAATTTATATGGTGAAGCTGTTGAAAGTATGATTGTTTTAGTTTGATCTCCAGTTTCCTTTTGATATTGTTTTAATACACCATAACCACACGCTGTATGTGTATCTAAAACATAACCATTATCTTCATAACAATCTTTAATTGTTTTAAAACTTCTTCTTCATTTAAATATCCTGCTTTAAATTGATCTTGAATACGTGCAAATGTTTCATCATCAACTTCATAAATACCATCTGCTTTTAATTTTCCATGTATTCTTTAACCTTATCACCATCTTTTTCCAGACATATACCATACAAGTCTTTCTAAGTTACTTGATACTAAAATATCCATTGCTGGTGCATTTGTTTTAAAGAATTCCCTATTAGCATCATATTTACCTGTTGTAAAGAAATCAGTTAAAATATTATTCTTATTAGATGCGGTAATAAATTTATTAACAGGAAGACCCATATTTTTCGCAAAACCATCCTGCCAAACAGTTACCAAAGTTACCACTAGGCACACAGAAGTTTACTTGATCACCCATTTCAATTTCTTTATTTCTTACAAGTTCAAAATAACTATGGAAATAATAAACGATTTGTGGAATCAAACGTCCTACATTAATTGAGTTAGCTGAAGATAAGAAAACATGATGTTGATCACTTACTTCTTTTAACATTTTATCTCCAAACGCTACTTTTACAGCACTTTGAGCATCATCAAAGTTACCATGAATTCCAACAACTTTAACATTTTTTCCTTCTTGAGAAACCATTTGTTGTTGTTGAATCGCACTTACTCCATCTAATGGATAAAATACTTTAATACATGTTCCTTCAACATCTTTAAAATCCTTCTAAAGCAGCTTTACCAGTATCACCACTAGTAGCTGCTAAAATCATTACCTCACGTTGTTCATTTAATTGTTTTAAAGATAATGTCATTAAATATGGTAACAAAGATAAAGCCATATCTTTAAACGCAGCAGTTTGTCCATGGAATAATTCAGCTACATAAACATCTCCTGCTTTTTTTACAGGAACAACAATTTCTGAAATAAACCTTTCCATATGCATTTAAACATGCTTGATGGATAAGTTCTTTACCATCTTCAGGAACAAAAGTTGAAATCACCTCTGTTGCTAAATCTACATAATTTAATTGAACTAATTTATTTAAATCTAATTTTTGAAAAATCAAAAATTAGGCACTAACAATCCCCCATCATCACCAATTCCTTGTACAATTGCTTGATAGAAATTGATTTGATCTTGATGATTACAAAGTACTTACATATGTCTTATTCATCGCTATATCCTCCAATAATTGAATTTATTATATTGAATATTGTGGATACAAAGTCAACAATCCAAGATTTTATTATTAATATAATATAAGGAAAGAAACTATGAGAAAAAATTGACTACTGTATACAATCATGCTATTATATCAAAAGTAAAATCAGAAAGTATGAGGACTTAACTATGATAACCATTAAAACTATTATTGATGCATTTAAAAAATAAAGCTCAAGAATAATGGTTTGTTTATAGTTAAGTTTTCAATAGACCATTTGGTCTATTTTTATTATAAGGGGACTATCATGAAAATAGGGTGTTATTGGACTTGGTACTGTAGGATATGGGGTCATTGAAATTCTTACAAATGAAAAACACACGTTTAGAAAAAGAAATGAAACAAGAAATTGTTGTTAAATACGGGTGTGGTCTTGAAGAAGTAGACTTACCTAAGGAAATTATTTATACAAAAGATTATCATGATGTTATTAATGATGAGGAAATTGATGTCGTGGTTGAACTTATTGGGGAACAACAATTGCGAAAAATATTATCTTAGAAGCATTAAATAACAAAAACATGTAGTTACAGCTAATAAAGCTTTATTAGCTCATTATGGAAAAGAAATTTTCCAAACTGCTAAAGCAAATGATGTACATATTTTCTATGAAGCTTCTGTAGGGGGAGGTATTCCTGTTCTAGCAAGTCAAAAAAAAGAAAGTTTGATTGCAAATAATACCAAAGAAATTGTTGGTATTTTAAATGGAACAACAAACTTTATTTTAACTTTAATGGAAAATGAAAATCTTGATTTTGATGAAGCATTATCCATTGCAGATGGTTTAGATATGTTGAAGCTAATCCAGCTTTAGACTTAGATGGAATTGATGCTGCTCATAAAATTTGTATCTTAGCACAAAATGGTTATCAAAATTTGTTGATTTTGATCAAATTCAAGCAAGTGGTATTCGTAATGTGACAAAGCTTGATATGGACTATGCTAAAAATTAGGATATCGTTTTAAAATGATTGCCCAAAAGCAAAAACCAGTAAAAGATGGTTTAGAATTGATGTTTCCGCAACACTTGTTAATTTAAATGAACTTGTTGCTAATGTTATGGATTCTTACAACGTTGTTGAAATCGATAACGATTATGTTAATAACATCATCTATTATGGTCGTGGTGCTGGACGTTATGTCACTGCTTCAGCTGTTGTCAGTGATATCATGAAAACACACCAAGTAGAAAGATGGTCACATGATTATGAAGATTGTAAACATGTTTACCTCTATTTCTTCTTCACGCTATTATGTAAGAGCATCTAAACCTGTAGATATTCCTTTATGAAACATACTATAGTGAAAAAAGATGATCATATTTATATAACAGAAGAAATTGAATTAGCTTTGATTTAAAAATAAATTAAATGATGAAAATGCTGTTATTTTCAAAGTAAGAGGATAAGGAGATTATAAAATGAAAAATTTAAAATTGCTATTGTAGGTGCTACTGGTGCCGTTGGTCGAAAATGTTAAGATGTGTTTTCCAATTTAACTTTCCTTTTGAAAGTATTAAATTATTAGCTTCTTGCAAGAAGTGCTGGAAAAGAAATCGAATTTGAAGGACATAAATTTGTTGTTGAAGAATTAACTGAAAACAGTTTGAAGGTGTTGAAGTTGCTTTCTGGTCTGCTGGTGGAAGTATTTCAGAAAAATATATGAAATATGCCGTAGAAGTGTCAATTTGATAATACTTCACATTTTAGAATGGATCCTAATGTTCCTTTAGTTGTACCTGAAGTAAATGGTGAAGCATTAGTAAATCATCATGGAATTATTTCTTGTCCAAACTGTACAACAATTATGATGTGTAGTGCATTAACAAGATTAAATGATGAATTTGATATTGAAAGAATCGTTGTTTCTACTTACCAAGCTGTATCTGGTGCTGGTGTTGCTGGTATGGAAGAGCTTTATCGTCAAAGCCAAGAAGTTTTAGATGGTAAAGAACCTGTTGCAAAACATTACCTTGTGCTGAGATAAAAAACATTTTCCAATTGCTTTCAACTGTATTCCTCATTGACAAATTTGATTTATCAAATGGATATAGTAAAGAAGAAATGAAAATGGTTAATGAAACTAAAAAAATCTTCAATAAAGATATTGAAGTCAATGCGACTTGTGTACGTGTTCCTGTTTTACGTGGACATAGTGAATCAATCTATATTGAAACTAAAAAATCAATCGATATGGATAAAAAGTCTTTTGAATTATTAGGAAATAGTACAGGTATCGATTTATGTGATGATTTAGCTAACCAAGTATATCCAATGCCAACAAGCTTTATTGGTGATGAATTAACGCACGTTGGACGTGTTAGAAAAAGATTTATATAAAGATAATGCTTTTTAAGTTTATGGATTACAGGTGACCAATTAATGAAAGGTGCTAACTTATAACTCTGTAGACATCGGATTAAAATGATTGAATTAGGTTTATTAAAATAAAGGCAATGACCTCCATTGAGGTCATTTTATTGTTCAATCGTTTTAATGACTTTTGCTGGAACACCTGCAATCAGGGCTATTTTCTGGCATATTTTTAGTCACCACTGCTCCTGCTGTCACACAACCAATGGTAACTCCTGGCATCTGAAACATTGGCTCCAAAAACCAACAATTATTTCCTACTTTAATTGGTAAAGCTTTTTCTAGTCCTTGATTTCTTCTTGTATAATTCAATGGATGATTCGCTGTATAAAACCCAAGAAGGACCAATAAAACATGATCACCTATTTCAATGGATGCCCATCCATAAAATAGTTATTAATGTTCACAAAAACATTCTTTCCCTAATTTTTATATTTTTTTCCATAATCTGCTGTAAAGGACTTAACAAAACAAAATTCTCTGAAAATATCCTAAAATCTTTTTCAATTATTTCATTTCTTTTTTTCATCATGGTTTTAATTGATTTAATTCAAAGCATAACTGATCAAACTAATCTTTGATCATGAGTTCTTGATCATTATTCGCATCATACCATAAACCTGCTTCCATCTTTTTTTCAGTCATATTCAACACTCTTTTCAACTATTATATCTTTTAAATAAAAATACCTCAACAAAAATATAAAATTTACCACATGCTTTTCATCGTCAGGAACAAATGCTTTTTTTCCATATCATATTTTGAGACAACTTGTTATAACATTCTTTACAAATTTGTGGTGCTACAATAGCTTCTCTAATTTCACTAGGAATTTCCCAACGCCCAAGTACAACTTGATCTTCCTTTTTCAATTTTTCAGACAATTTCCATAATAATCTTCATAAAGATACTCTATAGTTTCATATTTATTCTATCATATCTACATGAACTATCAAGGCATGCATTAATAATTTTCCTTTGCAAGTATTTTACGCTTATCTCAGATTTTTTAAAACATGGTAACTGCTGTTTCTACAACCTCATTCATTCCATATCCAATAACATGATTACTCATCATCTTCATCTTCCTTCTGCCTTATTTTTATCATCGTTCTCTCACTATTTCATTGGCTGGATTGCCCAAACAGTTGACAAACTGTTTTATACTGTTATATACTGTTTATAGATGGAGGAGGACTTATATGCGCATAATTATTAATCACTCATCTATGATTCCAATTTATGAACAAATTGTCGATCAGATAAAGAAACAAATCAATAACCACACTTTTCAAAAGAAAATGATGCTTTGCCTTCTGTAAGAAGTCTTGCTAAAGAATTACAAAATTAGTGCTCTTACTGTAAAAAGCCTATGATTTTTTAGAAAACGAAGGTCTTACTAAAACAATTCATGGTAAAGGAACTTTTATTCTTGCTGTTAATGAAGAAACACTTCTAGAAGAAGAACGAAAAGAGATAGAAGATTATTTAGAAAAAGCCATTCAAAAAGGAAAACAAGCTGGTGTGAGTTATGAAGAAATTAAAGAAATGCTAGAACTATTAATGGAGGAGTAATATGTTAAAAGTTAATCATATTCAAAAAACAAATTATTCACATTTTCATTTAGATTGTTCATTAGAAATAAAACCCGGTTCCATTACTGGAATAATAGGAAAAAAATGGTTCAGGAAAAACTACACTTTTTAAAGTTATTTTAAATCTCATTCATATCGATTCTGGTGATATTACACTTTTTAGATACAGATTATCAAAATGTTGATAAAAATAAGATTGGTTGTACTCTTGCTAATATTTCATTATGTGAATATCTTAAATTAAAAGATTTAATAAATCTTTTAAATAACACCTATAAAGATTTTGATTTAGATTACTTTATACAAAAAATGTAAATACTATCAATTTCCTTTAGATGAAAAAATCAATGAATTCTCAACCGGAATGAAAGCTAAACTCAATGTTTTGATTGCTTTATCACATCATGCCTCATTTCTTATTCTAGATGAACCTACTAATGGTTTAGATATTCTTGCTAGAGAAGAAATCATTGACTTAATTAGAGAATTTATGGATGAAGATGAAAACAGTTCAGTTTTAATTAGTTCACATATTTCTTCTGATTTAGAAGGTTTATGTGATGAAATTTATATACTTGATAAAGGACAATTTATTTTTCAAGAAACAACTGATTGTTTACTTGATCAATATGGTTTATTGAAATTGACGGAAGAACAATTTAATCAAGTAGATTCGTAATTACTTTATAAAGACGAAAAAGAAAATTATGGTTATACTGCTTTAACAAACCAAAAACAATTTTATCAAGAAAATATCCAGAAATTATTATTGAAAAGAATAATTTCGATACTTTATTTTCAATGATGCTAAGGGGGTGAATAAAATGAAAGGACTTATTTATTAAAGATTTTTCATATATCAAAGAAAGTAAATTTTTACTTGTATTCCTTGTTGTCTTTGGTTTTGGATTTTCTTATTTCTATAAAAATCCAACCTTTGTATTAGGTTATTTTAGTATATTTCCAGGTATCATTTTAATGAGTACAATTAGTTATGATAGTATCAATCATGGCTTTACATCTTTATTTACTTTGCCTATAAAAGAAGATTATCTTAAACAAAAATATAGCTTAGGTATTTTATTAGGATTACTTTTTCTATTCTTTGGATTTGTATTTCAAGTATAGGTTACTATCGTATTCAACAATCATTTCATTTTTTCTAAATAGTGATTTTCTACAAGGTTGCCTACTAACACTTATGTTTTCTTATTTTGTGATTGCAATCATAACTCCTGTAGGAGTCTACTTTGAAACAAAAGAAGTCAACTTAGCAATGATCATTGTTTTTGGTGGTATCTTCTTATTTGTAGCTCTAATTTATTTTCTAACAAAATTCATTGGTTTTGATTTAGAAACAATTATTGATTCACTTATAGAAAATCATTTATCTATGGTAACACTTGCAACTGTTATATTCACATTCATCTGTAATATAATTTCTTATCACATTAGTTTAAAACTTTTAAACAAAAAAAGAATATTAAAAAATGCTCGTTCAAATGAACTTGAGCATTTCTTTTATTATAAATCACAGATTCCTTTACCTTCTCCATAAACTGCATACCAATCACTATTGAAATCATTTACCGCTTTTTCAATACTTGGATTCGCAAAGATTTGTTTTAAGACTTCTACTGGCGCTGTGATTGCTTGACTTCCATAATTGAAGGCATCTCTTACTTGTTGTACCCCTTTAAAGCTTGCTGCTAATATCTTACAATCATAACCATCTTGTACGATTCTATTAGATAATTCATTGATCAGTTCCATTGGATCATTTCCTAGGTTCCCTATTCTATTGACATAAGGTGCAATATAGTCTGCTCCTGCTGCCAAGGCCATATAGGCTTGCATTAAATCATAGACAGCTGTTGCTGTTACGTTGACTCCTTCTGCCTTTAGTTGTTTAATAGCTTTAACTCCTTCATAAGAAACAGGTACTTTGATATAAACTTGATCATCGATTTTTTCTAGTATACGATGAGCTTCTTTAACGATTTCATCACATTCTTTTGAAATAACTTGAATGTGTAGACTTCTTTCTTTTCCAATGATTTTTCTTACTTCTTTCATATGTTGAAAGAAGTCTTTTGGACTAGTTTTCTTTACGATTGAAGGATTGCTTGTTACTCCTACAATTGGCATATATTCTACTTTCTTTTATATCTTCTAAGTTTACTGTATCAATTATAAATTCCATTTTCTTTTCTCCTATTCTTTTATTAAGTTTTTATTCCTAACTTGTAAAGCAACATCATAAAATGTTGCATTTGTTGTTGGTAAACATTTGATATGATTCTAATCCGTATTTTAAATTCACAAGTTCATATTTAGCTGAAGCTAAAGGATTATAATTCAGCATCTCATATTTTACTTCTGGATTTATTTGAATTAAAAATTTTACGATTTGATGAATATTTTCATCCGTTGCACTCATTGTTGGAATCAGTGGTGTTCTAATGATCACTTTATCTTTATATTCACTTTGTAAAACATAACGAATATTTTCTTTAATAAGTTGTGGTGATACATTTGTACAGGCTTGATGTTTTGCTCATCAAATATTTTTAAATCTATAAAATTAAATCTAAATAAGGCAATGCCTTTTTTATAAGTTAATGATGTATAAAATGATGTTTCAATAGCTGTATGAATCTTTTCTTTCTGACATCTTTTAAAATTTCAATAAGAAATTCACCTTGCATAAAGGGTTCTCCACCGGAAAATGTAACACCTCCTCCATGTTGAAAGAAAACTTCATCCTCTTTAATTTTATTCATTAATTTATCTAAAGTATACTCTTGACTATCATATTGAATAGCACCACTAGGACATGTTTTAATAACTTGATCAAAGTCTTGATGATTTTGAAAATATGGTCGATCGTTTTGATAATTAATTTGTTCTTTGAATTGTTGACAACATCTACAATGAATACATTTATTTTTAAAATAGATGACTTGTCTTTGAGTGTTTAATCCTTCTGGATTTTGACACCATAGACAACGAAGTGGACACCCCTTAAAAAAATTGTTGTTCTTAAACCACTGCCATCATGTATTGCAAATCTCTTAATATCAAAAACCAATGCTTTAGATATTTTTTTCATAAGTTGTTCTTTCAATAATTTCATCTTGTAGCTTGCCAGCAAGTTCAACAAAGTATGCTGTATAACCAGCAACACGAATTGTCAACGATTGATGATTTTCAGGATGAACTTTAGCATCAAGCAAATCTTCTTTTCTAACAACATTAAATTGTATATGAGGTACTTTTAAATCCACAAAAGCACGTAAGAAATTTTCAAATTTCAAACAGCCTGTTTCTGTTTTAAAAAATTCTGGTAAGAATTTCATATTTAAAAAGGCCACCATTCGTCGTACATGAATTATTAAGTTTTGAAACAGATTTTAAAACAGCTGTTGGGCCTTGTAAATCTCTACCATAGACAGGTGACATGCCTCCATCAGCAAGTGGTTTTAAAGCATTTCTACCATCTGGTGATGCTCCTACATTTTTCACCCATTGGAACATGTGCAGAAACAGTATACATTCCTGTATGATAAGGGCCTCCTCGATAATTTGTATAATGTTTCATCTTTTCTCTAAAGTAACATGCCCATTGATTTCCAAGCTCATCGACCCACTTTTACATCGTTTCCATATTTAGGCACTTTATTTAAAAGCATTGTTTGCATGATTTCATAGCCTTTAAAATCTTCTTTGTAAAGCATTTAATAAATCATGTTGACTTATCATCTTATCATCATAAACAAGTTGTTTAATAGCTGCTAGAGAATCTGCAAGATTGGCTACTTGAATCATTTGAATACCTGATAGATTATATTTAGCTCCACCTTTAGTAACATCTAATCCTTTTTCTAAACAATCATCAATAACAGTAGATAGAAAAGCTGTTGGTAAATAATCTTGATGTGCTTTTTCTACAATCTTTTCTGCAGCCATCATTTTATCAATAAAATAATCAATTTGTTTTTGAAAAGCATTTTCTAAATCTTGATAAGTTTTATATGTTTCTAAACTTCCTAAATCTAATCCTATTTGTTGCTTTGTTAGTAAACATTTTCCATGATTCAAAGTAAGTTCTAATACTTTTATTTAAATTAAACATAGCTGCATCAGACCATCCCAAATTGTTGCCATGTGTTGTCAGTTCAACACATCCAACAATAGCATAATTACGTGCATCTTTTTTCTTCAATTCCTAAATCTTCAATCATTGGTTGAATAATAGCTTCATCATTGAAAAATTGTGGCATTCCACTACCAAGTGAAACAACTTTAATAGCAGCTTGCATTAATTCATGGCTAGAATTTTTATTAAGTCTTACAGATAAATTAGGTTGTGGTAAACCTAAATGCTCTTGAGCTTTTAAACAAAGTAAAGAAAGCTCATTGTACGTATCTTGACCATTTTCATCTACACCTCCAATAGCAATGTTAAAACCAATTGGAAATCCAGCAAAATATTTAGCACTATTTTGATTTCTTAAATAAACAACTTGATTAAATTTCAACCACAAACATTCTAATATTTCTAAAGCTTCTTGTTTAGTAAGACTACCTTTTTCAATATCTTTTTGATAATAAGGGTAAAGATATTGATCCATTCTCCCTGGTGAAAAAGAAGAAGCATTGGATTCCATATGTAATATCACAAATAAAAACCATAAAGATTGCACCGCTTCATGAAAACTTTCTGAGGTCTTTTAGAAAGATTCATACAAATCTTTCCCCACTTTTTTAATGATTTTTATTTTTTCCCTTTCAATCAAATCATGATATCTTTGCATAAAATGAACTGCTCCTTCTAATACAAGAATCGTACATTCATAAAAATTTCTTTTTGTTCATCTTTACAATTTTTAATTTTTCTTTGCTTTTTCCATTAAACCTTGAGGACCAAGTTTTAACCATAAAGCACTATCAGGACAAATATGACCTTGAGCATGATCTTTTGATTAATTTTTACTACTTTTTACTTATTTCCCCATTAATTTCTATTCCATAAGTTCCTTTAATTGCATCTTCTAAAGATTTTTCTTTCCAATAAGGATAAATCTTTTCTCTAAATTCTTTAATATCTTCTTTCTTTTACTAAAAACTGATCTTGTGGTCTTGTTGGTAACGTTTCAAATTCTTGATTGATCCACGAACAACCACTTTCAGGAAAAACCACCCCTGTAACGTACACCCTTTGTACGATTTCCAACAATCAACTCTTCATCTTCAACAGAAATCTCTAATTCCTCTAATGCTGCTTTTAAAGAAAGAGCTTTTTTTTAGCAATAGATAATTTCATTTTCTTTGATAAACACGTGTAATGATTCGTGCCTGTTCAATAGAAGCATAACGTTTACTGCTCAACATCTTTTCTTTTAAATCAGAAATTCTTTTGTTTGATATAAACAATTCATAACACGCCTCCTTTTATTGTTTTTTCTTATTACAAGGCTATTATAAATCTAAAAATAATAAATTTCAATAATCGTTTTATTGTTTTATAATAAAACTCAATCATTTAGATTGAGCTTTATCAATATTGTTTAACTTTTCCTTTTGAACCAATAACATGCGGTTTAAAATAATTTTCTACTGATACGATTTAACAACATCGATTGTAAACATCCAATCATCTCCAAAAATCATAATGCAAAGAAAATTTTTGTTTTTCGTATAACTCCATAGTATCAATGACTATATTAATTTCTGGATAATCTGCGTCTCTGTCTATTGTATAAGCATTGTTACTATATGGGCCGATTATCCATGCAAAATTCATAAAAATGATCATGATCAAAATTAAATGCATCAAGAATTATTGTGCATAAATCAGTAAGTGTATCATTTCCACAAATTTCAATCTTCCTCCAAGCAACTCTTGATTTTTTGCAGGGTATACTTTTAATAAATATTGTTTTTCCTTACTATCTTCCCTAAATAATTTCTAATCCATATTCTTCCATTTTTCTCTTTATAGCGTCCTGTTACTTCTTGACTTCCTATATATCCAGTAAATTCACTAAATGCCCAAAAACATAATTCCCATCCAAATTGAACTTTTCATTTTCTGCCACAAGATAACATTTTTACTTGCATCCATGACTTCTTTTTGTAAGTCCATCTTCAACATCATACGTTGTAACCTTATCATCATGAATATTCATGCCTACTGTTCCAATAAAGGCAAGATCAAACGATAATTGTGAATTTGTTCAATTGTCAGTGCACCAATAAAGCCATCTTTAGCACGATTAAAATGTCCTCCAATAAAAATAAGATTTACATGATGATCACCTTGTCTAAATAATTGCATAATATCAATCATATTAGTAACAATAGTAAGTGGTATATTTTTTTGATAAATACATTTAGCAAGTTCTAAATTCACTGGTAGAAATTCCTAAAAATATCACTGTATTTTCTTCTATTAATTCAACTGCTTTTTTTAGCAATAATTTTCTTTTGAGTTAAGCGCACACTATACGTTCATCTACATGATAAGCATGAAGATTCTTTTCTTACTTGCATAGCCCCGCCATGAATACGTTTTAAAAGTCCTTCTTTTTCTAAAGCTGTTAAATCTTTACGAATACAATCCTCTGTGACTTCAAAAATCAACAGCTAATTCTTTTAACTTTTACTTTCCATCAGTATTTAATCTTGCAAGTATTTGTTCATGTCTTTCTTGTTGAAGCATCTTTTATCAACCTCTTTTAAAGTCATTTTATCATATTCAAAATATCTTGAAAATGAATACCTCTTATCCTCAATTTGATAAAATACGCAAAATACATTTTTTTTACTTGATAAACTATGTAAAATTACATATTTTATCAAGTTAGATACTTTTTCATAAAAAAATAAGGACTACAATGAGTCCTTAATGATTGGTAAAACAACCTTAAATGTTGTTCCTTTACCTAATTCACTTTCTAAATGAATTGTTCCTTTTATAATATTGAACAATGTGTTTTACAATTGCAAGTCCAAGACCTGTACCACCTGTTTCCTTATCACGCCCTGCATCACATCTAAAGAAACGTTCAAAGACACGTCCTTGATCAATAAGTGAAATTCCACGACCTGTATCACTTACTTCAATAATGTAGTCTTGATCAACAAGATAAGAGTGAATATTTAAACTTCCTTTTTGTTTATTATATTTTACTGCATTATTGATCAGGTTATTCATTAATTGTTGGACATGTTGATGATTTGCGAGATATGTTTGTGGTGTTAAATCACATATAACTTTAATTTCTTTTTTTCTATTTCTACTTTTAATGATTCTAAAAATATCATCAACAATTGGTTGAGATGAACAGGATGTTTAATGACCTCAATATCTTTGTTTTCAAGTCTTGAAATCATTAAAATATCACCTATCAATTGTGACATATGATCAACTTCTTTTTGTATTTTATCAAGAGATTGTTTTCTTACTTTAGGATCATCAATCATTCCTGCTTGTAATAATTCACTATAACCTCTAATGGATGTCATAGGTGTTTTAAGTTCATGGGAAACATTTGAGAAAAATTCTTGTCTCATTTTTGTAGCATTAACAGATTCAGTAACATTTACAAAGAGCAAAGTCACTCCATATTCTACTTTAGCAAGATGGCAATCATAGACTTCTTCATCTTTTTTTAGAGTAACGATTTTAGGTTCTACACCGATATTTTCTAATTGATCTATAATTTGGTGATCGAAGATAAAATCTTGATAGGTTGATTCACTTCCATTTTATCACTAAAAAGTTGTTTAGCTTTTTATTGACCATAAGTATTTCATAATTTGTATCTAATAAAATGAACCCTTCATTCATTTTGTCAAGAATACTATTTATTTTTAATCTTTCATTTTCAAAGTTTTTAGCGTTTTTCTTATTGTATCTGCTTGTTCTTTAAGTTTTGTCGCAATAACATTAAATTCTTCATATTGATAATGATCAAAACTTAAATAACGATTATCATTAATTTTAGAAACCTCTTCACTAATTTCTTCTAATGGTTTAGTAAGTGTTCTAGAAAAACGATAAGAAAGAGCTAAAAGCAACACATAATGATAAAGCAGCACTAATAAATAATGGTTCTATATGGTCCTATATTATCAAAGATACCATTATAAGGAATCGCAATACGAACAACATAACCACGATGATAATAAGCCACATACATCATATTCTTTTTAACAGTTGAAGAATAACGTGTCGCATAACCAAACTGATCACTTAAAGCTTCTTTAAATTCACTACGTCTACTATGATTTTCTTGAATCCCCTTTATCACTATCCGCTAAAACATTTCCTTCTTTTATCAATAATTGTTAAACGTGTATCTTTTGTATAAGCTAAATCATTAAGTTTATCTACTTGATTATCTAAAGGTTTTTGATAATCAATTTGATTTTCTACAAGCTTTACCGTATAGTACATATCTTTTCTTGTTGTTTGCATCATTCGATCAGAAAGAATCACCATTGAAACACTTGAAGAAAATAATAACGTAATAATTAAAACTGTTGCAAAATATTTAAATAGAGCTTTATTCATCTTATTTCACTTCCTCAACATAGCGGTATCCTACACCTCTAATAGTTTTAATATACTTACTTCCATCATCATCCAATTTAGCTCTTAAAGCACGAATATGCACATCTAAAACTCTTGATTCACCAATAAAATCATACCCCAAATATAATTTAAAATTTCATCTCTTTCTACGACACGTGTATGATTTTCTACCAAATATAAAAGTAGTTGGTACTTTTATTGGTAAGTTCCATGACTTGTCCATTATGCATCACTGTTCTTGTTTGTTTATCAATTTTAAAGTTTGACTTTCGATAATTGGCGCTGCTTTAGGAGCATGTCTTCGAAGCAAAGAACGTACTCTAGCTTGTAACTCTAAAACACCAAATGGTTTGGTCATATAATCATCACTACCACTATCTAAACCATTGACTTTATCAATTTCTCGGTCCTTCTGCACTTAAAATCAAAATAGGTAATTCTTGATCAGTTTCACGTATCTTTTTGATAGCATCAATTCCTGAAATGCCAGGTAACATTAAATCAAAAACAGCTAGATCCACTTTGATCATTTTCCATACTTTTAAAGCATCTAAAGCATTAGAAAATTGTTTAACATTATACCCTGCACTTGTTAAAGCTAAAATCTATAATTTCTCTAATATTTTCATCATCTTCTACTACATATATACATTCTTTCATTATTTCCACATCCTTTACATTATCTTAACATAGCAAAGGGAGATTATGTTAAGTTTAGGTTAAAAGTTGATTAGAAATAAAAGAACTTATACCATGCTGTTTGTATAAGTCCTTTTATTATTTATCAAAATTCTTCTTAGATGTGCATAATCATCAAAGTAATCAATGTTGGTATCATCATTTATTTTATCAAAATTATTTCACGAATAAATCTAATTCAATATATGTTCCATATTCAATTAATTTTATTTCTAAATATTTTTATCTGATTGCTCAAAGAATTGGAGATAATAGTTATTATTTCTGTACAATTATTTACATCTTTAAAAAGGAACATTTCCTATATTGATCAATGATTTTACTTTGGCATTATATTTAGATTTTATGAGAAAATATAATCATTTAACAAAGCATCAAATATATAATTATTCGTCATAATATTTATTTTATTATCTAATAAATCATAAAATTGTTCTATTTGATGTTTAGCATCATCATATTTTATCATCTATGTTATTTTCTATCAAAATTAATCCATATCTTAAACTATGTTGTATTTTTTAAAATATTATCATGAAGATAATGTACTAAAGATTGATTTTTTCTACATATTCTAATTCTTGATTCTTTAACATATATTCTGTTTTTTCATTATAAAGTCGTGTCATATGTAAAAACAAAATACAAACTACAAAAAATAAAACTGTTAACAAAAGTAAAACTAAATAGATATCATCTATAATTAGATGCATATGACCTATATCATTCAACAGAATAAAATATATTCCAAAAATCAACATCATAGTAATTGTTAATAAATATTTATTTTTTTCAATCATTGTATTTTTTATTTTAGATTTGAAATAATTTAATACCACAATAAGTGCAAAGAAAAGAATTCTTGCTAAAAAATGATAGGTATTCTATACAACTTTATAATATTTTCTATATTATAATTTGTTATTACTTTAAAGAAAATAAAACTATAGTTGAAGTAAAAAAACAGATATCCATTGAGAAAATATACAAGGAATAAAATTATAAAATTTAATTTTTTTTCATAACAGAAACAATTATAAAGTTAATAATTGTTATTGCATATGCCATTTCATTGCAAACAAATCATAAGTTTGCATAAATTCCATAACTAAGAAACTAATTACTGATGAAATCAAACAATATCTATTTTTTTGTTCAACATCACAAAAATACAAAATTAATAAAGCTACCAATAACACTTCTAAATAATCTAAAAATAAATACATCATTTTAATAAATACTTATACGATGCAAGTACATCTTGTTGATACTTCTTTCAATCTTTAAAAGTAACTCCATTTCTCAATAATAACTTTTCTTTATAAATTTCTTTGACCCAAAATAAATTAACTGCATATGATTTATGAATTCTAACAATATTAGTAGAATTTATAAGAGACATCATTTTATTAAAAGTGCTCGAATATTTATAAAATTAGGGGATGTATGAATCGTAATTTCATGTAAAACGATTCTAAATAAATGATATCTGATAATTGAATAGCTGTTTTTTACCATTAAAATCAAAAAGTAATAATTTTATGATTCTTATTAATATATTTTGAATTAGAGTACATGCGATTTTCATATCTCTATCAAAATTATCTTTCCTAATAAAAGTAAAAAGGTTGTACAATTAATGAATCAAAAATCATATCATTCATTGCTGAAACAAATATAATGATTGCATTAGAATTATTTTCTCTAATTTCTTCAGCAATTTTTATGCCATTTTTCTTTTTAAATCAATATCTAAAAAAAAAATATCCCCTTTTCAAAATAATGAGCTTCAAAATTACTCGTTATACATTCTATCGAATAATCAAGAAAGATATCTTTAAAATTATCATAAACAATATCTTTTATCTTTTTTACAAAAACTTGATCATCATCTACTATCTTTATTAACATTCATATTTCACTTCTTTCTAAATAAAGTTACGAAAACAAGTATACCATATTATTATTTTTTATACTTATCTTTAATTTCTTTAACATAATGTATTTGATCATTGAATTCTACCATCTCATTAATACAATCATTCAATTCATTTTCTTTTTTCTAAATGTTCTAAACAAATAATTCTATAATATAGCCTCATAACATATCCTATGTCTTTTGTTGACTTGTAACCTTCTTTGATAATTCAAGAGCTTCTTCATATTCTTCATTTAAAATGAGATACATAATTTTAAAAAGTGGGTTTTAACTTTATTATCTAATTGAGGATCATATAATTTTAAATATTCATCTTTTTATTCAAATTATAATAATACTGTAATTTTATAGTATACCAATGTTTATTTTGCTTTTCATCAAAAATTCTTTTACTATTTTGTTCTACAAAATTTTGATATTCTTCTTTATAATTAGAAATTTCTAAAAAAAAAAATATATATTGTTATTAAACTGTCATTAATAGACTTATTATGAATTTTATCGATTGCTTCTTTTACTGTAGATAAATTCCTTTCTATATATTCACTTTTCAATAATAACTTAGGAATACTCATTATATAAATACTCATCACAATACCAAACAAAACGATTAAAATCAAAGAATAGATTAATACCCTTTCTAAATGATTAATATTCATAATAACAATCAAAAAAGCCAATAAATAATAAACTAGTATAATGAATCGATAACTTAAAACTATCTTATTCTTCATAGTTTTTACCTACTTAGAAAGATATAAATCTAAAAGGTGTTTTTGTATGTTCAACAACATAACCACTGCCACCTCTATCTTTAACATCTTCGACCATTGTTGTTATTAAAAAAGGTTGTTTACTATCTGTTGTCATGACTGTAAACCAGCCTAGTTCACTTCCTGTTGTATCACTTTGACTTTGTTTGATTTCAGCCGTACCTGTTTTCCCAGCAAGAGCGATACTATCATGATAGATGGCATGCCCCTGTTCCTTTTTCGTCTGCAATAACATTAATTAAATCTTCTTTTTTATTGTTTGTGATGTTTCTTTAGAAAAGACATTTTTAATCCATGTTCTTGTTTTTCCTTGAACGATATGGGGTTGATAGATTGAACCATTATTTAAAAAGCACTATAAATACTTGCAAGTTGTAGGGGATTCATCAAAAATTTGTCCTTGCCCATAACCACTATCTGCAATTAATTGATCACTTACTTTTTGTTTTTTATTGATATATTGACTTCTATTTAAAGAAAGTTCAAAAGGAATCTTTTTACCAATCCTTAAGTTTTTATAGTATTTAAATAAATTATCTTTTCCAATATTTAAGGCGCTTTCTTGCAAAATAGACATTATCTGAATATGTGATCGCATTCTTTAAATTATTAGGTGAAGGAGCATGTAATGTTGTTACATAATAGCTTCCCCAGCTTGAATCTTTTTGCCATTTATCTTTAGCCCCTAAATCTTTATCTGGAATCAATTGTCTTTGTTTCTAAACCAATAGCTGCTGTGATTGGTTTCATAGTTGATCCAGGGGTATAAGTTTGTTTATAACGACTCAATAAAGGCTGATTGACATCGTTATTTAAAGCGTTCCACTTATCTATTGAAATCCTAAGACAAAATCATTATTTGAATAGGATGGCGTTGAAACAAGCGCTAAAACTTCTCCTGTTTGTGGATTTAAAGCAACAGAAGCACTTTTATCATTTTGATATTCATTATAAAGACTTTGTTGTAAATCAATATCGATTGTTAAACGAATATCTTTTCCATCTTTAGCTTCTTTTGGCAACTGTTTTAATGATTTGTTATTTTCATCAACCAAACAATTTTTCCACCCTACTTCTCCACGTAACTGCTTTTCATAAGTGGCTTCAATCCCACTTCTTCCAATTACTGAACTTTGTGATATCCTTCACTTTTATGTTTTTTAAGTCTTCAGCATTAACATTTTGAACATATCCAATGATGTGAGATGTTATTTTATCATAAGGATAAACACGCATAGAAATCTATTGATTTTAACACCTTTAATATTTAAAATTCCTTGTTGAATCAATTGATTTTTTACTTGTTCTGATACATTTTTAATAGGTACAAAAGAATCATCATTAATCCAAGATGCACTCATTTTCTTTTGAATGGTTTCAACATCTGTTTCTAAATACTGTGCAATTTGTCCATAATCATTTTCACCATTTAGTTTTCCTCTTACAAGACCAAATGAATAAGCATTTCCTTGTTTAGCTAAATATTTTCCATTTCTATCTAAAATATACCCTCTATAAGGTTGTGTCGTAATCACTTTTACTTTGTTCTTATCAGAAAATTCATCAAAAATAAGTTGCTTATTAAATTTAATTTGTTCATTTTAATTTCAATCTTATTTTTTATATTTAACTTTCCAGCTACAGTATCCATCGATATTTGATATTGAACCATATTATCTTTTTCATCTATTACTTTTACCTGTATATTACTTGGATTTATTACATCATAGATTTCTTTATGCTTTTTTCAATAAAATATTTTTGTGTAGGAGTATAGACTGTCTTTTTGATCTAGCATTTGATACATTTGTTTATAATCTTTCTTTTTTAAAAGTTCAAAATATTCTGTAACAACTTGTTCATTACTTTTCCCATGATTAAAAACAAAAAAATACCACTGTCATAAGCAGTACACAAACTATTGACCCAATTATAATATTTCTTTTCTTGTTCATATGGTAATCCTCCTAATTAATACAATTATATATGATGATTAGCATTAATGATATATTTATTGCACAAGATGTTCTTTATTTGCATAAAAACCTTTTTTTTAAACTGTCATTTTGTGATATTGACTTAGAAATTATCATAAATTATAATATAAATGAAAAAGGAATAGTCATAAACGACTAGCCTTGGATTTTCTTGAGAAAAATAACTACCTCAATGTTCGCCAAAACCGTGTAAGGTAGCTTTTTTTGTATTATTTTCGTTATATATAGAAGTATTTATAGCAAACTATAATTTTTTCATGACGATAAATGTATAACTGATACAAAATATGAATTTAGATTTCAAATTTTTCTTAATAATTTAAGAAAAACAAGTAAAATCAAAGAAAACCACTCAAAATATTAAATTTCTTTACATCTTTTTCTTACCTAATTATTATTAATTTTATTCGTAAGTTAAGTGCAATTTTATTTTTGAATTACTTTTCAAACTTTCTCCTTCCATCAATGTATAAACATTTTTATCTTTTAACCTTTTTCTGAAATAAAATAACATTTATAATTAGAAAAATCCTCATTTTCTAATAAATTAATTTTAGATATTGTTTTTGGTTTTGAGGTATTTATATTGCTAGAACAATCAAGATAAATACATGTATCTTCATCGATTAATTTCAAAGTTATTTTCCCTTCATCAGCACTATAACCTTTAAATATATTTTTATATCAAAATGGTTATTGATTTCGTAACTGCCTAAAACATCTTGAATAATTTCACCATCTTTTCATATTGGAAATAAAATGTTATATTATTGACATTTTTTGATAAATAATGATATTTTGCATAATAAGTTGAAGATACATCATCTTGTTTTAAAAGATAAAACAGCATCTTTTTCTAAAAACATATAATGAACAATACTTATACCAAAGGCAACGATAAAAGAACAAAAATATAAAATAGCTTCTCATTCTTTTTAGCTATATGTCTACGAATTTGACCTAGCATAATAATACCTGGTATATTGTAATTGACTCTTCTAAGTAGTCATAAACAATATACATTCCTTTCTATCAATCTTATTTATCCGTGATTGATGACGGTCTTGTTATCTTGTAATATTGAAATATGTGAATGTGGTTTTGTAATTCCTTGTGGCTTGACTACTTGAAGGAGGTTCTTACCACGCCTTGTTTCTTAGTAATGATTAGTTAGATGAGTCTTGAATTCCTATTTTTAACCAGGTTTTTATGGTCTAAGTGTTGTGGATACCATTTCACATAATTTATTTTGAAAGGATTTTTATTTATGAAATTAATTGGCATCGATATTGGAAAAAACAAACATTTCTTTTGTATCATGGATAAAGATTCTGGTGAGATTGTTTCTCAGCCTGCTTCCTTTTCCAATGATAAAGAAGGTTTTGATTTCTATTACAAAAAATTAAATCTTATCCAAAAATCAATTCTGTACTCATCGGTATGGAAGATACTGGACATTATCATTTTGCTTTGTTGAAATACCTTCTAGACTTACAATATACTGTTGCTTTAATTAATCCTAAAACAACTGATTTCAATCGTAAGATGCAAGGTGGTATTACTAAAAATGATAAGCTTGATACTATCAACATTTGTGATGTCCTAGATACTCCTGAACGTAAAAAGCAGTATCGTATAACTAAAGTCAACAAATTCGATCTTTATGAACAAAAACAGTTGACTAGACAACATCACAATCTTAAAGAAGAATTAAATGTTTATAAAAACAGATTACAAAAATCTATTGATATTGTTTTTCCTGAATTTAACAGCTTATTTAAGTCAAAATATGGAACTGTCTATATGAATATTCTTAAAACATTTGGTAGTGCTGAAAATATCGCTAATACTGATATTAGAACTATCCGTAAATGTTTTGAAATCGATGGCAGAGGCAACCGTATTTCTTTAACTCCTGAAAGGCTTAAAGAACGTGCTAGATCTTCTATTGGAATTTCTTCAATAGCTGAAGTTATTCAAATCAAACATTTATCCGCTCAAATAGAACTCATAGAAGAGCAATTATCTGAAATAGATAAAAAAATAGAAGAGTTCTCCATCCAAAATAACTCTCCTATCCTATCCATACCAGGAATATCTCACTTCTCTAGTACTTCTATTTTAGCCGAATTAGGAGATATTGACAACTATTCTAAGCCTTCTCAAATCATTAAATTTGCAGGAGTTGCTCCTTTACACTATGAATCAAGTCAGTTCAATGCACAACATACAGCTATTACCAAGAAAGGATCCAAATATTTAAGGAAGACCCTGTATCAGATAATACTTCCTGTAATAAGACACAATCCTGTGTTCAATAAGTATTATCAGTTAAAAGATTTCTCAAGGCAAAGGTCATCGTTGTGCTCAAGGACATTGTGTAAGAAAGCTGCTTAGAATCATCTATCATCTTTTAAAAACAAATCAACAGTTTGATCCTCAACTGTTAAGATAGCACTTAAAAATTTTAAAAATGGCCTTTCGAGGTCTTTTTCAGCATGTCCAAAATTACAAATCACTATTCACTTTTCAATGTTCTCTTTCATTTCTAACTGAAAATTCAAATTTTTAAATATTTTCAAACTTTTTCATAAAATCTCTTGAATTTTATATAGTCATATATTTTATTATATAGAAATCAATCATCCTTTTAAATCAAATAAAAGAAAAACCTCTCTAAAAAGGTCTAAATTAATCTAGTATTGTTAAGTTTTCCTGTTTGGTTGAACTCAATCCATTCACAGATATTAACAACATGATCTCCAATTCTTTCAAAATACTTTGCAATCATTAAGAAATTGATTGTTAAATCACCTTTATCATTTGATTCTTTAATCACATTTGAATCATATCTTCTTTAACTTGATCAAACAATTCATCCATTTTAATATCCATCTTCTTTGCTTCTAAAGCATGTTTAAATCATGTTGATGGAAAGCATCTAAAGCTTCTTTAACCATTTTAGTTGCAATTTTTGCCATATCTTGAATATGTCCAATCATTAGAAACTATCCATTTCTTTCATTTTAAAAATCAATTCAGCAATATCTGCACTTTGATCCCCAATTCTTTCTAAATCAGTAACTACTTTTTAAAGCAGTAGAAACATCTCTTAAATCAGAAGCAACGGGTTGTTGTTTTAAAATCAAAGATAAACATTTTTGCTTCAATCGATCTTTCCACATCATTAATTTGTTTATCCCCATGAATAATATCTCGAGCAAGTTCATAATCTTGTTCCTTAAATGCTGTAACACAGTTTTCAATAGCTAAAAACAACAAGATAGACACATTCTATCTAAAATCAAATAACCATCTTATTAAGCTCTTTGATCAAATTGACTTCTTGGCATCTTTTCTTTCCTCCTATCCAAATCTACCAGTAATATAATCTTCAGTTCTTTTATCTTTTGGCATACCAAAGACATCTTTTTGTTGGTCCATATTCTACCATTTCTCCAACTAAGAAGAAGGCAGTATAATCAGCAATACGACTTGCTTGTTGCATATTGTGAGTAACGATTGCAATTGTATATTGATCTTTAATTGTAATAAAAAGTTCTTCGATTTTAAGTGTTGAAATTGGATCTAAGGCACTTGTCGGTTCATCTAATAAGATAACTTCTGGTTGTACCGCTAAAGCATCGCGCAATACATAATCTTTGTTGTTGTCCACCAGATAAACCTAAGGCACTTGAATGTAAACGATCTGACACTTCATCATAAAGTGCTGCTGCTTTTAAACTATCTTCAACGATTTTATCAAGTTGTTTTTATTTTTAATACCATGAATACGTGGTCCATAAGCCACATTATCATAAATTGACATAGGGAATGGATTTGGTTGTTGGAAAACCATCCCAACTTTTTTTCTAAGTAATGTTGTATCAACACGGCTATCATAAATATCTTCACCATCTAAGATAACATCCCCTTCAATTTTAACGTTATCAACATAATCATTCATACATTCAACGTTTTTAAAAATGTTGATTTACCACACCCCAGGCCAATAAACGCAGTAATTTTATTTTCTTTAATATCAAACTGACATCTTTTTAAAGCATGTTTTTGTCCATAATACTGAAATTCAGATGTCTTGCTTCTATTTTATTTTCCATCGCAATTATCCCCTTATTTACATCAAATCTGCGACTAATCCATTTAGCTAACATATTTAAAACTAAAATAATAACTACTAAAACAAGAGCAATCTAAAATGAAACTTCTAATTTCCTTTAGCCATTTCTAAAATATAAATGAATAGTAAGAGTTCCCCCGCTACTTAATAATAATGACCAAAATATTTGTTGGTAAGATTGCGACAGAACCTGCTGTAAATAATAAAAGCAAAACTGATTCAGCAACGATACGTCCCATTGCAGAATAACTCCTGTTAAATACCAGGAATGGCGCGTGGTAAAACTGTTGCACAACCATATCATGCCATTTTGTTGCTCCCAATTCCTAAAAGCAGCTTCACGATAGCTTTTAGGAACACATTCTAAAACTGTTTGGGTATTTCTTGAAATAGTGGTAAAATCATAATGGCAGTAATGGTGAACCTGTCAAAAATAGAAATTCAAATGACAAAATGATCCAAGAACAACATCCCAAATAATCCATAAATAATGATGGAATACCTGCTAAAACTTCCGTTGTAAATGAAATGATACTAACGAATTTTTTATTTTTGTATATTCATTTAAATAAATTCTCCACCAATTCCTATTGGACAAAAGCAATTAAAAGTGTCTAATAACAATATAAAAATGTATTAATAATATTGGGTAATATACCTACAGTATCATTAATAATACTTGTTGTATTTACTAAATAAGAAAAATCAAAGGCCGGTATTCCTCGATAGAGGAAACTATAACCAATAATAACTAATAAGATAAAAGTGAAAAGAAATGAACTTAATTGAATAAGTGCATAAAGAACGATCACTGACACGTTTCTTTTTTTCTAAGATTGTATTATTCATCTAAGTCACCTCTTTTTAAAACATATGTTTAAGACTAAGTTAATAACCATGATAAAGATAAACAATACAAGTCCAATTGTAAATAGTACTTGTCTATGTGTACCACTGGCATATCCCATTTCTGAAACGATGGCTGTTGTTAAAAACGTACCGAATTAAATGGAAGTGGAAGAATACTGCATTTCCGGCTACTAACAAAATAGCCATTGCTTCTCCAATAATAGCACGTCCTACGCCAATTACAATAGCTGACATAATACCTGATTTAGCACTTTTAGCAACAACTTTAAAAATTGTTTGCATTTTGCGCCCTAAAGCAAGTGAGCTTTACGATAATCATCAGGTACAGCTTTTAAGGCTGTTTCTGAAATATTGATAAGCGTAGGTAAAATCATGATTGCTAGTACGATAATAGCTGATAAAAGATTTGCCCCACCTGTAGAAATTGATGTGTTTAGATCCATGGTAGATCATTAATTCTAATTTATACATCATGGATTGACAATCAAAATACCTAATAATCCATAGACAACAGACGGAATCCTGCAAGTAATTCAATTGCTGATTTTAATATTTTTCGTCTTGCTGGAGCAATTTCAGCAAGGTTGATTGCTATTAAATAAGCCAATAGGTACTCCAGCTAGAATTGCTGGAAAAAGCCCCACTACAATAGTTAAAATAACATAAACAATCCCATATTGAGGATGAGCTGCTGTTGGCCCCATGTTAGCAGAAAACAAAATACCTGTAATTCCTTCTTTAAAATGGCAGGTGTCCCTGAAATAATCATATATCCTGTAACTAGTAACAACTACTTTAAAACAGAATAATAGCACAGCCACGAAAGATCATCGCGGCTGTTTTTTCTACTAGGGATTTTGCTTTCTTATGGTAATAATTGATAACTTTTTTCCATAATACTTCCCTCTTTATTTTTTATTTATTTGGTGTTACTAATCCAACTTTTTCAATGATTTTGTCCATCATCCACTGTTGATGAAATCAAATACTGCTTGAACTTGTTTAATTGTTCACTAATTTTCCATTTGTAGCCATTACGAATGGTCTTTGTAAAGCATAGCTTCCATCTTTTACAGTTTTTTCAGAAGGTTTTACACCATCTAATTTTAATGATTTAACTGTGTCATCAACAACATCTAAAGAAACATAACCGATTGATCCAAGTTTTACTAACTTTACCAAGAACAGCACCAGTTTCATTTAATTCTTGAGCATATTGACATTGATCTTCAATTCCTAATAATTCTTCAAATGCTCCACGAGTTCCTGAACCAGCTTCACGTCCGATAACAACGATCGCTTCATCTTGTCCACCTAAATCTTTCCAGTTAGTAATTTGTCCTGTATAGATTTTGCTAATTGATCTTTTTGTTAAGTTTGTTACTTTATTAGATTTGTTTGTAATTGTTGCGATACCATCGATAGCAACAATATTTTCTTCTAATCCTTTGCTTTTCTTCATCTGTTAAAGCACGAGAAGAATCTCCGATATCTGTTGTTTTTGAAGCAACTGCTTCAAGACCTGCACCAGATCCTGTAAATTGTGCTTCTAATTGTAAGTTTGGATATTTTCTTTAATTCCTTCTGATAAGGCATTAACGAATTTTTCCATTGAAGTTGATCCGTTAAACTTACCTTTCCACTAATGTCATCTGATGTACTATTTGATCCTCCGCCACATCCGGCTAAACCAAGACACATCATGAAAACCATTAAAACACTTAATACTTTCTTTTTTCATTTTTTATTTACCTTCCTTTGTTTCTCTTAAGATATTTTTTTTTGTTTCCTTTTTCTTAAGACACTCATATCATAGTGTTTTCAACACTTTCAAAAATCAAAGAACGTATGGTTTATGTTAAGTTTATGTAAAATGAAAAAAGTCCATGTTTATAAACACGAACTCATTTTATAACGTTTATCCTTAGTAACTCCTTTTTTTCTACAAACACATTTGAAAAGTTCTCTTGTACAACGATAATCTCGTATGCATTCTTTTAAAAAGTTCCATTAAATAAATCATCATTAATATAAACCAGCTTTTGTCTTTTTTGTCATTGGAACATAGATTATGCATTCGATTCAAAAAACATCTTCTTTGCTTGTTTTGTTTTTTATATTCAACTAAACGTTGTGCAAAAAATTTCAAATGGGTAATAAGCTAATAGTAATAAGCACTTTCTTCATTAAATTCTATCTTGAAGCGATAACGCACAATATTTTCAATTTCTTGCATGATTTTCGTAATTTCATACATGTCATGAACATCTTCATCTAATTGTCCATTGACAATATGTAACGCAATAAATCCTGCTTCATCATTTGGTAAAGCACACCTGTTTTCTTTTCAATAATTCCAAGAGCCTTTTTCCCATATTTGATATTCTTCTTTATAAAATCTTTGAATATCCATAATAAAGCATTCTTCACTAAAATATCGTCTTTTGCTCTAACAACAGCTGTATAGATGTGATTGACCATAGAAATATAGATATTATCATTTAAAGCTTTGCCTAAACTTAGTCTCACTTCATCCATAATTTCTTCACCGATTTCTAACACCCAATATCCACCAACAAGTTCTTTAAATCGGACTTAAACTTTGTTATGTAAATAAAATCTTTATCAATTCTTTCTGAGTTCTATCGTATCCCCTATTTTCTTTTTAAAACAGATTTCTCGTCCCATCACAATCTTTTCTTCATTATTTTTCAAGAACAACAGCTACATTATTGTTAAAAAACTTTGCTTATTTCCATAATCACCCCTCCAAAATAAAAACCTATTTAGTGCGCACTTAAAAAGGGGTGGCAATAAATAGGTTGCTACTACTTAAATAATCACTATCCTATAAACTACTCGAACATATTATCACAAATTTAAAAATGGATGTAGATCTTTTTGTTAGCGTTTTTAAACCACAAATCATTTCTACAGTTGCTGGATCATAGTGAGAAAAAGAAAAGAACTTGTATCTTTATTAAGTGAAGCAATTGTTTGCATATCTTCTTCACTTAATTCAAAATCAAAGATATTTAAGTTTTCTTGCATTCTTTCTTTTCTTACTGTTTTTAGCTAAAAGAACAATTCACTGCTTTGTACAAGCCATCTTAAAATAACTTGTCCGACTGA
>VOFB01003692.1_pt1 | contig 34945 bp, 51 predicted proteins | sample 5384141 | NCBI WGS metagenome assembly VOFB01 (sample SAMN12384721, study PRJNA508395) | human gut metagenome | isolation source: healthy gut A | host: Homo sapiens | reverse complement strand
ACGGCAAAGATGGTGAGTACCTCATGGAGGCTGCCCACCTCGTCCGGAAGGCTGAGGACCGCGGAGATCTTGTCCGCCCCTCCCGCAGCTCCATCACCGGGGAGACCACCACGAAGCGGGTGGTGTTGTTGCTGTTGTAGTTGACTCCCCGGGCCAGAATCTCCAGGCCATACAGCTCCGCCGCCCGGCTGGAACAGATGGCCGCCTTGGTGATATCCCCGGTCTGGGCCACATACTGAGCGCGCCCGCCGTGTCCCCGTGGGCCACCCCACCCAGCCGGGATGCCGGGCCAGGAAGGGCTCGCACTGGAAGAGCCCCTGCTCGTGGGAATAGACATGGGTGATGGTATCCAGGGGTAGCCCCATGGGGAGCCATCAGGCAGTGCTCTACCTTGACGGTATTCTCCCCCACGATGTAGCACTCATACCTGCCCAGCAGCTCGTACACCTGGCGGATAGCCCCGGTGGAGCTGTTTTCGATGGGCACCACGCCGTAGTCCGCCCCGCCCTGGGCCACTGTCTGGAACACCTCTTCAAAGGTGGGCAGGCCCTGGCACCGGCAGTCCTCTTCAAAAAACGCAGGGAGGCCATCTCGCTGTATGCCCCCGCCACGCCCTGATAGACCACCCTGGGTCTCTCCACCGGCTGCCGCGCGGCGGCCTCGGCCCTCCGGCATCGGCTGTATCCCGGACCGGGATCGTTCCCTCCCACCCGGCGCCGCAGGTCCCGGCGGCTGAGGGCCAGCACAGTCTCAAACAGGTGGGCCAGCTCTAGTTTCCGCCCTCATCCAACGTCTCCCGCCGCTGCGCTCGGAGCACCTCAGCTCCGCCGGGGGTCCATCAAGGGCAGCCCCAGCTCCTCCCTTACAGACCCCGATCCGGCCGGTCACCTCCATGCGCTTCAAAACAGCTCCCGCGATCTGATCGTCCAGGCGGTCCACCTCTTGCCGCAGGGCGGCCAAACAGTCTTCCATTTCCGCTCCTCCTTACCCAAACACGCCCTGGACCAGGGCCATATACAGGATCGTCCCTCCGAAGATGGAGAGCAGATCGTTCCCCCCTTCCACAGATGGAGGAGGACCACCGCCCCGCAGGAGAGGAGGGCGGGTACCCACCCCGCCGGGGTGGCAAAGCTGACGCCCTTCAGGCAGTAGACGATCAGCATGGCCATGATGGCCGGGGGCAGCACCCGCCCCAGATAGAGCACCGCCTTGGGGGCTCCTCCCCGGTCAAAGAGCAGGAAGGGCAGCAGCCGGGTGGCAAAGGTCACCATGGCCATCACCAGGATCAGGAGCAGATCCCGTGTGGTCTCTCCGTTCACAGCGTCCGCTCCTCCTTTCCTGTCCCGGCCTTGTGCAGGGCCTGTCCCTCCGGCATTTTAGGGGAAAATACCAGCAGGGCGGCCACGATGACCACCAGCGCCAGGATCAGCATATTATCCTCCCCCCGCCAGCCGCAGGCTGGCCAGGGTGGCCAGGCAGCCGATAGCAGCTGGCAGATGGTTCCGGTCCCCTTCCATTGGCCCACCGCGATGACGATGAAGAGGGCGGTCATGGCGAAGTCTACTCCGGTGGTGTCAAGGACAGGGCACTGCCCAGCAGGGGAGCCCAGAACCGTGCCCAGCACCAGTAACTGTGGTCCATCAGGGCAATGGCCAGGTAGTAGTCCTTCTCCCGCACCCCCTCCGGCGCCTTGGCGGACGCCAGCAGCGCATAAGTCTCATCAGTGAGGGAAAAAGATCATATAAGAGCTTCCGCAGCCCCATCCCCCGGAACTTTTCCAGCATAGACAGGCCATAGAACATGTGCCGGAAGTTCAGCAGCAGGGTCATCAGAGCCGTCTGAAGGGGGGAGGCCCCCGCAGCCAGCAGAGTCACCCCCATGTACTGTCCGGCCCCGGCATAGATGATCAGGCTCATCAGCAGGGCCCAGAACACATTGTATCCCGCCGAATCCATCATCAGGCCGAAGGCCATCCCGATGGCCAGATAGCCCATCAGCACCGGAATGGTGACATGGAAAGCGGCGGAGAGGACGTTTCGATCCATCTCTCTCATTCACCCCATAGCGGTGGTGCCGTCTGCTGAGACGGGGCAGCACACACCTCCGCCGGGCACCAAGTTTGTTGCGTTCCACATTTTACTCGTTTTGGCCGGATACGCAAGGGGATTTTCCCACTTTTTCCGCCATTTTCCGGGAACGGGCCCGTTCCTTTCTCCTCTCCTGTACAGATGACATAAAAGATTCACAAATTTTCCCTTGTTTTTCCGTCCCATTCCTTATAATAATTCGTAATCAGCAGCATCCGGGGAGTCCAAGGACGGGGCGCTCCGGGCGCCAATCTCATAAAAAAGTGAGGCCCCAGCTTTGAAAACCATGCTTTTTCTCTACAACCCCACCGCCGGCAAGGGGCGGGTGACGGCCGATTTGGCCGCTGTTCTGGATGTCTTTACCAAGGCGGGCTACCTGACCACCGTCTATCCCACCCAGGGGAAGGCGGATGCCACCCGCATCGCCGCCGAGCTGGGCGGCCAGTTCGACCGGGTGGTCTGCTCCGGCGGGGACGGCACGCTCAGCGAGACGGTGTCCGGCCTGATGCAGCTGGACCATCCGCCGGTGCTGGGTTACATCCCCTTCGGCTCCACCAACGACTGCGCCACCACCCTGCGCCTGCCCCGGGACCCGGTGAAAGCCGCCCAGACCGCCTCAGAGACCGGCGTTCCCCGCCCCTGGGATATCGGCAGGCTCAACGGCCGCCCCTTCGTCTATGTGGCCGCTTTCGGCGCCTTCACCGAGGTATCCTACGACACCCCCAGGATCTGAAAAACACCTTCGGCCATCTGGCCTATGTGATGGCGGGCATCGCCTCCCTCCCCTCCATCACCCCTACCACCTGAGGATCGAGTGCGACGACCAGGTGCTGGAGGACGATTTCTTTTACGGAATGGTGTGCAACACCATCTCCGTAGGCGGAATGAAGGCCCTGCCTACAGACCGGGTGGTGCTGGATGACGGGCTGTTTGAGGTCATTCTGGTCCGCAAGCCCACCAGCATCACCGACCTCACTGACAGCCTCCAGGCCCTTATCCGACAGGAGCCCCCCCAGTCAGGGGCCGTGCTCTCCTTCCACGCCTCCCATCTGAAGTTCACCGCCGAAAAGCCCATTCCCTGGACGCTGGATGGGGAGTACGGGGGCAGCCACGAGATCAACGTAGTGGAGAACTGCCGCCAGGCCCTGACTGTGATGCAGGGGACTGAGCCCCCCTTTCTCAAAGGAGGCCCCCGCCGGCCATGGTGCCGGCGGAGCGGGGCCCCTCCTTTTGATGCGCTTATTCCCCAGACAGCGGGACCAGGTCCCCAACCAGGCTGACTGCCCGCTGGGCGCTCACGCCCTGTTCAAAAGCGAGAGCATGGCTGTATGTCCCGTCCTTCCACGCGGCCAGATAGGTCCAGTCCCCATTCCCCTTGATGGTCACCATCTGTTCTCCCGCACTCTGGCTCCGTTCCCAGCCGTAGGCAGTGTAGCTGCCGCTGACCTCCTGGCTCCCCCGGGCCACCCGATAGCTGATGCCCTCCGGCCAGTTCAGCTGGGCCACCGCTCCGCTGATCACCTGGATCTTTTCAGGGGCTCCCAGCTCCCCGGGAGCTTTCAATGGGAACCCCACCGCCTGCTCCGCCTCGGCTGCGGTCTGATACTCCACTGCCCCGCCGGAGGGCGGTTCGTCCTCCGCGGGTGGTGCGCCCTCTGTCCGCAGGGCCACGGTCCCCCTCCATCGTCACGGTGCAGGAGAGCAGCTGGAACATGGAGGCGGGGACGTAGGTACGTCCCGCCACCACCACCGGCGCCGCTCCATAGTGCTCCGGCGAGGTCACCCCGATGGAGGACTTGCTGGCGCAGGCATAGCGGTCCAATCCGTAGGTCAGGTTCATGACCTGATCCTCATTTTCGATGCGGGTCCCGTTCTCTTCCGGCAGCCAGGTCACAGTCCATCCCAGGGCCTGGGCCACCTTCCACAGCAGGGGAGCATCACCTGTCCGTTCTCCTGGTAGGGCGCGGCGGGCGCCTCGCTCAGGTCCAGGCAAACTCCGTCCAGCGTCACCCCGCAGGCCGTGGAAGATGTCTGGCCCGCCCCGGCGGCCGGAGCCTCCCCGCCCTCCACAGCCCAGACGGGTACGCTCAGCAGGGAGGCGCACACCGCGCCGGCCAACAGCCGATTCCATTTCATAGTCGCGTTTCCTTTCCTGGTATCCAAAGTGTTCCTTCTATTTGTATAGACGACCCGACACGGGATTTTGTTCCATCCCGGACCGTTTATTTTTTCGTCCCCGCTCCTCCATACTAATGGGACACACACCCACTGTCAAGGGCGCAGCCGCAGATGTCTCTCTTTCCAGTGTACTGATTCTGCCGGACCTGGGGGCTCCCCGTCTCAGAAGAGGCTCAGCTGCTCTAGTCTCCGCTCCTGCCTCCGGCCCGCCTGCTCTTGGGCCACACCCTGCGGCAGGCTGTTCAGGAAGGGAGAGGGTCCGCCCCCGGCGCTGAGGATCAGCTCCTCCCGGGCCCGGGTCATCCCCACATAGAGCAGCCGGCGCTCCTCCTCCAGATCCGCCGGACGGCCGGGCATCTCAAGGGGGAAGCGTGCCTTCTGTCAGTCCCGCCACAAAGACGGCAGGAAACTCCAGTCCCTTGGAGGCATGGAGGGTCATCAGCCGGACAGCCCCGGACTCCCAGCCCCGGCCCGCAGCCCGGCGCACATCCGCCTCCTCCCCCAGAGTGAGGGCCTCCCAGAGGGAGCGGAAGGCTGGGTAGAACACCGCCGTATTCCGCAGCTTCTCCAAGGCCGGCGAGGTCCCGTACCGCTCCTCCCAACCCTCTACCAGTTTCCATGGCTTCTCCTTCTCCACCGCTGGCTCCCACTCCTTCACCCGGTCCAGCCAAAGCTCCAGATGGCCATAGCCTCGGACCGCCTCCTCCAAGGCCGCCAGGTCTGCCCCCTGTGTCCAGAGGCGGCGGGCCCTTCCGGCCAGGTCGGCGGGACAGTCCCACAGAAGGCCCAGCGCGGTCTCCAGGGCTGCAGGGTCCGCCGGGCTTTGGAGGGAGCGGAAGAAAGCCAGTACTCCCCGCACCTGGCGGTCCTCCAGAAAGTCCTCCCGCCCGCTGACCACACAGGGGATGTCGTCGTGGGGCAGGCACTTCTCCATCAGCTCCAGCTGCCGATGGGTGCGGCAGAGGACGGCGATGTCAGAGAAAGCCCGCACTGTCCGCTCGTGGCCCAGGGCCTGGGCCTCCAGCATGTCCACCCCGCCGGTCATACGGCCGATCTCCTTGGCGAGAAAACACCCCCTCAGAGAAGGCATCTGGGCTCCTCACCATCCGTACCGCCGGGCCGGAGGGCCGGTTGGGGCGCAGGCGGCGGCAACCGCCCGGATTTTCTCGATCACGGGGGCGGCAGCCTCCAGCACCTCCGGCGTGGGAGCGGTAGTTCTCCACCAGCCGGATCTCCCGCAGCTCCGGCCGTTCCGCCCGCAGGCGCTGGAAACACTTCCCGTCCGCCCCCCGGAAACCGTAGATAGACTGGTCCGGGTCTCCGATGACAAAGAGCGACCCGCTGGCGCTCCAGGCCCGGACCAGCCGGTACTGGGTCTCGTTGATGTCCTGGAACTCGTCTACCAGCAGGTGCCGGAAGCAGGTCCGGCCCCCAGTGTCCAGCGCCAGCGCCCGGATGAGCAGGTCATCAAAGTCCAGCATCCCCCAGCTCCTCCAGCCGGGCACAGTAGGCCTGCCAGATCTCCTCTTCCAGTCCAGCCGTCTCCAGAGACGCGCCGTTTTTCACCCGGGACACCCCCTGGAGCAGCGCCCGTGCGCTCCCCTTCCGGCCCAGCACCCGGAGGGTCTCCTCCGCCAGGGACAGGGCCTCCCCTTGGCCGATCAGCCCCACATCCCCCAGCAGAGCCAGGCAGATGGCATGGAAGGTCCCGATAGTCATGCGGGAGGCGGCCCGCCGCCCCCAGGCGCTCCTCCAGCCGCTGGCGCATCTCAGCGGCTGCCTGGTTGGTGAAGGTCACCGCAGTGATCTCCCCGGCCGGACCCCCCGCTCCTCCACCAGCCACGCGATTCGGTCCACCAGGGTCTTGGTCTTGCCTGTGCCAGGTCCGGCCACCACCGCTACGGTTCGCTCCTCCGCCGAGATGGCCGCCTGCTGCTGGGGATTGGAGCGCTGGAGGCCCTGCTCCCCCTCCCGCTCCGCCGCCTTCGGCCGCTTTGGGAGCTGTCCCCGCTTTTTCTCCCCCTGTTTTGGGGTCTCCTCTGCCCCAAACAGGGAGACCTGTCCCGCTCAGGCGCTGGATCTCCGCCGGGGCAGGAGGAGATGGCACCGTATTCCCCGTCAAACCCGGGGCGGCGCTCCACCTGCCCCAGCCGCAGGCGCCGGATGCCCTCCGCCACGCAGGGGCCCGCTTCCCGCTGCAGGTCCTCTATGGGGACGTCCCGCAGGATAGTGAATTCCGGCCCCAGGGTCTGCAGCAAGCGCTCATACTGTTCCAGGGTCTTTTTCCCGGCGGCCGAGCCGCCGGTGGAGGCGGCGATCACCTCCGGCAGGGGGGCCAGGCTCTCGAAGGGCTTGGCCCCCTCTGGCCGAAAGCCGGCGGGCCGGTCGGCCAGGACCTCCACCCGGTGCTCCACGCCGATGGTCAGCTTCTTCCCGCAGACCGGACACAGGCCGCCCCGCTGCTCGGTCTCCGCCGGGTCAGGCACACACCGCAGTTCCGGTGTCCGTCCAGATGGTATTTGCCCTCCTCCGGGAAGAACTCCACCGTGCCCAGAAAGCCCTCACCGGTGCGGAGGGCGTGGAGCAGCTCCGGATAGGAGAGCCCGGTATCCAGCCGGTCGGCCTCCCGGCCCAGCCTGGAGGGGGAGGGGCATCCGAGTGGGACAGAAGGCTCAGCCGGTCCAGCGCCGATACCCGCCAGTTCATGGGCGGGTCGGAGGACAGGCCCGTCTCCACCCGTGAATCTGGCACGCCAGGTCCCCAAAGCACTCCTCCACGCTGTCAAACCCGGAGAAAGCGCCGAACATGGCAAAATGGGGCGTCCAGATATGGGCGGGGATGAACTCCGCATCCGGGCAGGTGTCCAGGGTCAGCTCCAGCAGATCCCGGCTGTCCAGCCCCAGAATGGGCCGGCCGTCGGAGTGGATGTTGCCGATGGCCTCCAGCCGGACGGACAGTTCTTCCGCCGCTTCCAGGCTGGGGAGGAGGATCAGGTTGTGGACCTTCCGCGTCCGCCCGTGGCGCTTGTAGATGCAGCTGATCTCCCCGGTGACCACGAAACGGGGGGCGGCCCCGGGCGCAGTCCCCTCCATTGTCAGCCCCTCCCGCAGGGCATAGACCCCCTCCCCCGCGGGGACCAGCTGCTCCCGCATCTCCGCCCGCCAAGCCGGATGGGTGAAGTCCCCTGTCCCTATCAGCTGGATGCCTTTGCGCCGGGCCCACCAGTCCAGGTGGGGCAAGTCGCAGTCCCGGCTGGTGGCCCGGGAGAACCTGGAGTGGATATGAAGATCAGCAATATACATGGATGTCCCCCTCTTTTCACAAGGATCCCTCCATTATACCGTTTTCTCTCTCCGGTGCAATGCACGGGCCGGCTTTCTCCCCCTTTTTTCTGTCATATTCCGGGAGTTGAAGACACTCCCTCCTCTCTTCTCTCCATCGCCCGCTGCACATCGTTGGACAGGATCTCCAAAAATTCCGATGCGGTGGGCGGCCCGTCCAGGGGATACCCCGCCATCTCCCGCAGCAGTTCCGGGTTGGTCCGCCACGCGATCTGCACCGCAGTGCGGATGTTCCGCTCCACCGCGGTCCATTTCCGCCCGCAGCGGCTGCCCACTTCCCAGTAGATCTCCTTGGTCACTGCCTCCAGGCTGTCCTCCTGGTCCACCGCCAGCTGAATGGCCATTACGATGCGGCCATAACAGCGGCATCGCCTCGTGATCCCCAGGGCGCGCAGTTCCCGTCGAATTACATTTATTTCATTCATCGACATTTCCTCCCAATTTAGTTTTAAGGAAATCATACGACAACATGGAAGCAATTATATCAAATCCGACGATATGCGCTTAGATTCGTTTATATTCGACACTCGCTGTCCACATTCCCCCTTTTTCTGCACCTCCTGCCCCCACATTCCTGAATTTTTATTTCCACCTATTTTGGGGGCTGGAAAATCGCTTCCTTTCATGCTATCCTCTGATAGGGATCCTTCTCTGTCCCCCTGCCGCCTATCAGAAAGGAGCAATCATGCGGACACAACTCTGGCAGCTGGCCTGCCTCTATTGGACCACTGCAAACCTGCTGGCCTTCGCCCTGATGGGGCTGGACAAGCGCCGGGCCCGCCGGGGCTGTTGGCGCATTTCGGAGAAGGCCCTGTTCTTCTTTCCCGTCCTGGGCGGTTCCCTGGGGGGGGGATGCTGGGGATGTACTTTTTCCACCACAAGACCCGCCACTGGTATTTTCGGGCAGGCTTCCCTCTCCTGTTTCTGTTCCAGGCGCTCCTGCTCTTCTTTCTGTGGCGGTGGCTGGCGCCCTGATATGCCTGGAGCAGGCTGTCCCCGACTGTGCGCACGTCTTGTCCACTCACGACAGGCAAAGTTCACACTTGCAGGACAAGTCGTATTTTTTCACATACATGCCGCCGAAAAAGCAGATTTAATTCACTCTGTCAAAAAGTCCTTCAGGGACCTTTTGGCAGCCTGTAATTCCTTCGCACCTGCGGGTGCGGGACTCTGCGGATCGTTTCCTACGAGCTGAGGGGCCTGCGGTCTGCGCCGCGCCCCCCCTCCTCTCCCCGCTCTGTCGGTGTCGGTCCCGGATATGAGCTGCGCCCGCCTCAACTGAGGTGGGCGCAGCTCCCATTTACAGCTTTTTGTCGTAGCAGTTCAGGATCTCCCGGATAAAGCCCTGGAAGAAGAACTCCGTCCCGCCCACAAAGGTATAGCCCAGCTTGGGATACATAGTGTTGGCCGGAAGATTCCCCTCATAGGTGTCCAGGCGCATCACCTTTTTCCCCTTCCTGCGGGCCTCCTCCTCGCAGAAGGCCACGAACTCCCGTGCCTTCCCTCGCCCAGCCCACCGGGGGCTGATGCAGAGGGTGTGGATCACCATGACATCCTCCGGATCCGCCGGGACGGACCAGTTCAGTGCGGCATATTCCGCCAGCTGCTCTCCGTTCAGGTTGACGCAGCCGTACACCTCTCCGTCCTCCTCCGCCACATACAGGGTGCCGGCCTCCAGGGCCGCACGCGCGTGTTCAACCGTGGGGTACTTCCCCCGCTGCCAGTTGGTAAAGGAGGCGGGCCGTTTCTCCTCCTCCGCCAGGATCTCCTCATAGATGCTCCCACCAGGGGCAGGTCCTGCTCTGTCGCCAGTCGGATCATACCTTCTCTCCCCTCTTTGTCGATCTTGAAAAAAAATCGGGGCGGCTCAGCGCCGCCCCGGTCTTCTGCTTTACGGCCGGTCCTGCTCCGGCTTCTCATTGGGCCCTTCCCCGTCCTGAGGGGGCGGTGTCTCGTCATCCCGGGGCTGGGCGGGCGGCTCCTCCGACCGCTCTGCTCCGGCTCTCCGTCTGGGAGCTGCGGCGCAGACACCGGCTCACTGACGATGTGGATGTTCTTGGCGGGGGCTCGATGTCCCCAGTGAGGGAACGGCTCCTGCCCTGGGTGGAGGCGTAGGCGTCCTCCACCAGGGCGGGGTCCCGGCCCTCGATGATGGCCACCATCTCCGCGCCGGTGATGGTCTCCTTCTCCAGCAGGTAGGCCACCACCTTGTCCATGTCCTCCAGGTTTTCCCGGATCAGTTCCACTGCGTCCTGATAGCACTGGTCCAGGATGGCCTTTACCGCCTTGTCCATGACAGCGGCGGTGTCCTGGGCGCAGTCCAGGCCGTAGCCGCCGTCCAGGTACTGGTTCCGGACGGAGCCCAGAGCCATCATGCCGAACTCCTCGCTCATGCCGAACATGGCTACCATGTTCCGGGCCATGTTGGTGGCCTCCTGGATATCCTGAGAGGCGCCGTTGGTCATGGTGTTCATCACCACCTCTTCAGCGGCGCGGCCGCCCATGGAGACGGTGATCTTGGCCATCAGCTCATCCCTGGTGCGCAGGTTCGTCTTGTCCTCCTCGGGCATCAGCAGGGTGTAGCCCAGAGAACCCTGGGTGTGGGGGACGATGGTGATCTTCTGGACGGTCTCTGTGTTCTTCTGCTTGTAGGCCACCATGGCGTGACCGACCTCGTGGTAGGCCACCAGCTTCTTCTCAAACTCGGTCAGGACGCTGTTCTTCTTCTCGCTTCCAGCGATAACGAATTCGAAGGAGGCCAGCAGGTCCTCCTGGGTGACCAGTTTCCGGCCGTGGCGGACGGCCCGCAGGGCGGCCTCGTTCACCAGGTTGGCCAGGTCGGCGCCCACGGTGCCGGCGGTGGCCAGGGCGATCTTCTTCAGGTCCACGTCCTCGGCCAGCTTGATGTTCCGGGTGTGAACCTGAAGGGTGGCGATGCGGCCCGCCAGGTTGGGCCGGTCAATGGTAATGCGCCGGTCAAACCGGCCGGGACGGAGCAGGGCCTTATCCAGCACCTCGGGCCGGTTGGTGGCCCCCAGCACGATGACGCCCTTGCCCGGGTCGAAGCCGTCCAGCTCGGCCAGCAGCTGGTTCAGGGTCTGCTCCCGCTCGTCGTTGCCGCCCATGCGGTTGTCCCGGGATTTGCCGATGGTGTCGATCTCGTCGATGAAGATGATGCAGGGGGCCATCTTGCTGGCCTCCTTGAACAGGTCGCGGACCCGGCTGGCGCCCACGCCCACGAACATCTCCACGAAGTCAGAGCCGGAGATGGAGAAAAAGGGCACGCCCGCCTCTCCAGCCACCGCTTTGGCCAGCAGGGTTTTTCCGGTGCCGGGAGGGCCCACCAGCAGAGCGCCCTTGGGCAGCTTGGCGCCGATCTCGGTGTATTTCTGGGGATTGTGGAGGATGTCGATGATCTCCTGGAGGGACTCCTTGGCCTCATCCTGGCCGGCCACGTCCCGGAAGGTGACGCCGGTCTTCTTCTCCACATAGACCTTGGCGTTGGCCTTCCCCGCCGCCCAGGCCGCCCATGCCGCCCTTGCCGCCGATGCCCCGGAAAAGGAACATCATCAGTCCCACCATCAGCAGCAGGGGAAGCACATAGGAGAGGATCAGGCTGAGGAAATAGGCCGACTCGTCCACCGGCTCGGTGTAGGCGTGATCGGCGTGCTCCTCCAGCATGGCCAGCAGCTCCGGGTCGTCCACCCCGGCCAGGGGGCGGTGATATACTGCTTTTCCTCCTCCGTCTGGGCGGGAACAGGGATCAGGGAGTTCATCAGGCTTCCGCTCCCGCCGGAGGTCTCCTCCCGGGGCAGCTCCACCTCCACGCCGTCCCGCAGGGTGAAGGTGTATTTGCCGTTCTCCACATTGACGGTGTCGATCTTGTCCTCCGCCAGCCACTCCTTGAAGGTGGTGTAGGGCACTTCCACAGTACCCATGTTGGCATAGCTGGAGGTGCAGCTCTTGATCATCATTGTGAACAGCAGGGCCCAAAAGATGATGCTGACCAGGCCCATGATGTTTCTCTTGTTGTTATTTCCGTTATTGTTTCCTTTATCTGGTTTCAAAGGAGAAAACCTCCTGCCTTTTCCATAAGATCGTTCGGACTGCTCCGGCCGGGTGTGCGGGGTACATTGATTAGTATCATACCATATCTCCCTATTAAAAACAAGAAAGAGCGCTGTAAACATTTTGTGAAAGTTGACGATGCTGCCCCATCGCCCGTCTTTTTTCCTGGTTTCCTCTCTTTTCGGCCGTTTTCCTCCGATCCCTGCAATTTGACCCTTCCCTCCCTGCCGGATTGTGATATATTATTTTATTATGCAAACTGGAACGACGGATGGGAGGACTGCTCCATGAACAAACGACCCCCGCTGCGCCGCTCCGCCCCTGTGGAAACGGAGAACGACGGCATCATTGAAGGCCGCAATGCGGTCACCGAGGCCCTGCGGGCCGGCGTAGCCATCGACAAGATCTTTCTCATGAAGGGGGACACCGATCCCACCCTGGGACACATCGCCTCCGCCGCCCGGGAGAAGGGCATTGTAGTAGTGGACGCCGACCGCCGGAAGCTGGACGGCATGAGCCGCACCCATTCCCACCAGGGGGTCATCGCCCTGGCCGCCGTGCGGGAGTATGCCTCTGTGGACGACATCCTGAATATTGCCCGGGAGCGGGGTGAGCCCCCCCTCATCGTGGTCTGCGACGAGCTCAGCGACCCACACAATCTGGGGGCGGTCATCCGCACCGCCGACGCCGCCGGTGCCCACGGAGTCATCATTCCAAAGCGCCGCTCCGCCGGCCTGACCGCCGTGGTGGCCAAGACCTCTGCCGGGGCGGTGGCCCATGTGCCAGTGGCCCGGGTGCCCAACCTGCCTGCCCTGCTCAAGGAGCTGAAGGAGGAGGGCGTCTGGGTGTTCGGCACCGCTGCCGGCGGTACCACCCAGCTCTATCAGGCCGATTTAAAGGGCCCCGCCGCCATCGTCATCGGCAGCGAGGGGGACGGCATGGGCCGTCTGGTGGCGGAGAACTGCGACTTCACCGTGTCCATCCCCATGTTCGGCAAGATCAACTCCCTCAACGCCTCTGCCGCCGCCGCCGTGCTGCTGTACGAGGCGGTGCGTCAGCGCCTGGGCGGATAACGCACCTGCCGCCCCCAGGGGTCAGCGGCACAGAATTCCCATTTCACATCACAGAGGAATGACCATGAGCGACCGTGAGGATAAAAAACTGAATCTCGGCGACGAGCTGGCCGATGTCAAGTCCCTGATCGCCGGTGCGGAGGACGGCGGCTTCTCCCTGGACGACATTCTGGCCGAGTACGGCGTCAAAAGCCCGCCGGGGCGCAGCGCCATCCCCCTGCGCCCGTCGCCCCCGGAGGACGACGGCCCCGACCTGCCCTGGCCGGAGGCCCCCGTCCCCGTCGGAACCGAGACAACGTGGTGGCCTTCCCAGGGGGAGGAGCTCTACCTCCGGAGGAGGACGGCCCCCCCCCAGGATGAGTCCGAGCCGGAGAAGGGCCCTTCGGAGCCCGAAGGGAGGCCCCGGAGGCAGACGCCGTCCTGGATGCCGAAGAAAAATGGAGACAAGGTGGTCGAGTTTCCCGAGGAGGAGAGCCCTCTGGCCTCCTTCCTCAAGGACATCAGCAAAAAGGCGGATGACTACGCCGACCGTATGTTTGAGGAGTCGGAGCAGATGGACCCAGAGGAGGTCCGCCGCCTGGAGACCCTGATCCCCGGCACCGACCAGGAGACGGAGGAGGACCTGCGCTATGTCCGCCGGCCCCTGCCGGCAGGAGCCCCCGCCCCCGACCTCCCCCAGGAGCTGGCCCGCACCTACGGCAAGGGCCTTAAGGGGCTCCGGGTCCGCTCCCTATTGGTCTTTCTTTTGGCCGCCGCCGCTCTGGTCCCCTGCCTGCTCCCTCGCTCCCTGTCTCCCTCCCCCCCGGAGCTGGCGGTGGGATATCCCCTCCTCCTCTGGATCTCCGCCGGGCTTCTGGGGGCAGGTATGCTGCTGTCTCTCGACGTGCTGGCCGCCGGCCTGTGGCGCGGTTTGAGGCTGAAGGTGGGGATGGACACCCTGGCCGCCCTCTCCTGCGCCTTCACCCTGGCGGATACCTTGCTGCTGGCCGGGAGCCAAGACCGGGGCGGGCAACTCTCCTACTGTCCCGCCGCCCTGTTCGGCCTGTTCTTCCTGCTCCACGGCACCTATCACAAGCGGTGTGCCCTGCGCCTGTCCTGCCGCACCGCAGCGGCTGCCGCAGAGCCCTATCTGGTCACTCTGGACGAGGGCAAGTGGAACGGGAAGGACACCTACGCCAAGTGGTCCGGCACCCCCCGCCGGCTTTGGCAGCCAGATCCAGATGGACGACGGCGCCCAGCGCATCTACCGGGTGTTCTGTCCCGTCCTGCTGCTGGCCTGCATAGTCTTTTCCCTGCTGGCCTCCTTCGGCATCGGGGAGGGGGAGCACCTGATGTGGTGTCTCTCCGCCACCTTCACTGCCGCCGCCGGCTTCGGTGGGGCACTGGCCTATGGCCGCTCCTTCCACAAGGTGGCCCGCCGGGTCTCCCAGAGCGGCGGTGCCTTGGCCGGCTGGCCCGGCGCGGCCGGGTCCCGGCGGGGCAACCGGGTCCTCATCACCGATCTGGACCTGTTCCCCCCCGGCTTTGTGGAGCTCAACGGCATCAAGGTCTTTGGGGACTTCTCCGTGGAACGGGTGGTGGGCTACACCGCCACCCTGATCCGGGACTCGGGCTGTGGGCTGGAAAAGCTCTTCCACGACCTGCTCCGCACCCAGGGGGCCATCTTCCGCAGGGCGGACAGCCTGTGCTGCTATGAGGGCGGAGGCCTCTCCGCCAACATCCGGGGGGACCAGGTGTTGGTGGGCTCGGCGGCCTTTATGAACCTGATGGAGGTCTCCCTCCCCGTGGGGCTGAACGTGAAAAACGCCGTGTTCTGCGCCATCGACGGGGAGCTGGCCGGCATCTTCGCCCTGAATTACACCCCTGCCCGACACCGTGTTTCCCTCCCTCACCTCCCCTGCTTCGGGAGCGGGTTGGGCCGGTGCTGGCCACCCGAGACTTCAATCTCATCCCGGCCATGCTCCAGCAGCGGTTCAAGCTGGCGGCAGACCGGATGGACTTTCCTCCGGTGGAACGCCGGCGGGAGCTGTCCGATCCGGAGCAGGACCACACCGGCGTGCTCACCGCCGTGCTCTGTCGAGAGGGGCTGCTCCCCTTCGCCGAGTCGGTGGTGGGGGCCCGCCGCCTGCGCCGGGCCGTCCGGGCCTCCGCGGTGCTCACCTGCGCCGGCTCCACCCTGGGGGTTCTGCTGGCCTACTACCTGACCTCTGTGGACGCCTACGCCTCCCTCTCCCCCTGAACCTGCTGTTTTATCTGCTGATGTGGCTGCTGCCTGTGTGGTTCCTCAGCGGCTGGGTCCACCGGTATTGAAAAGCCGGGCGCGCCGCGCGGCGCGCCCGGTCTCTTTACGCCCGTCCCTCCCGGGGCATGTGGGCCTCCAGCCAGGCCAGCAGGTCGTCAAAGACCTGCTGCCGGTCCAGCTCGTTAAACATCTCGTGTCGGCCGCCTGGATACAGCTTCAGGGTCACGTCCCGGCAGCCCGCCGCCTGGAACATGGCGTACACTTTGCGCACCCCTTTTCCCATGCCGCCCACTGGGTCCTGGTCCCCAGAGAAGAAATAGACCGGCGTGTCCGGGTCCATCCGCGCCAGGTTCTCCCGGCGGGCAATGTACTGGAGACCGGCCATCATGTCCCGGAACATGGACACGCTGGACTTGTGGCTGCACAGCGGGTCGGCCAGATAGGCGTCCACCTGCTCCTCGTCCCGGGAGAGCCAGTCCGCGCTGGTCCGGTTGGGCCGGAACCTGCGGTTATAGGCCCCTAGGGAGGCGGTCCACCAGCGGGCTCACCCGTCATACCCCAGCCGGCGGCACTCCAGTCCGGCCAGCAGCTTTCCGAAAGCCACCAGGGGCGGGCTCCTGCCCGGTCCCCGACAGGATGGCTCCGTCCACCGTCCCCGGATAGTCGATGAGGTAGGTCCGGGTGAGGAAAGAGCCCATGGAGTGGCCCAGGAGGAAGTAGGGGACGCCCGGATGCTTCTCCCCCTGGATGCGGCGCAGTCGGGCGATGTCGGCCACTACCAGCTTCCACCCGTTCTGGGGGGCAAAGGCGCCGTAGCGGCCGTCCTGGACCGTGTTCCCGTGTCCCAGGTGGTCCTCGCCGCACACCAGAAAGCCCTGTCGGGCCAGGAATCGGGCCGCTGTCTCATAGCGGCCGATGTGCTCCCCACCCCGTGTACGATCTGCACCACGCCCCGAGGCTCCTCCGGGGCAGCCACGCCCCGGCGTAGCAGGAGCTGCTCCCATCGCTGGACGGAAATCGGAACTGTTGAAATTGACACATGACACCGGCCCTCTTTCGTGTTAAGATACCCTCTGGTCCTTATGGCTCAAGTCTATCAGATTTTCTCCATCCGTCAACCCCCGCTGGGCAGGGGCTGCATCTGCTCCAGCAGGCATCGGATGGCCTCCATGCGGTGCTCCGCCTGCCCGTCCAGCGTCTCATACAGCCCCCCGCAGGCGGTGCTGTCCCCTTCCGCTGCCGCCCGCTGGCATAACCGTCTCCACTTCTGCTCCTGCAGGAACTGTTCCCGCAGCGCTGCGGCCAGGGGCAGACCCGCGGGATGGGCGGGCTGGAGAAGTGGTAGCAGGCGCCGGTGAGCAGGAACCAGCAGGCCGCCAGCCGCTGGGCCGTCCTGCGCTGCTCCGCCGCCAGGGCGTTCAGGGTCCGGGCCCCCTGCCCCGGGCCCGCCGGGCCAGCTCCAGATAGATCCTGTGGCCCATCCAGGCCCTTCCATCAACTCCTCCAGCTGCCGAACCTGCCCAGCGGCCTGCTCCGCCGGAGCGGGAACTTGGCTCTGGGGCTGGAGCTGCGCCGAGCTCTGGATCTGGGCCGCCGGGGCGGCCCCCTGATCCTGATTCTGGAGCTGCGCCGGGGCGGGTATCCGTTCCGCCTGCCGCTCCGCCCCGGTCCCCCGGCCCGGTCGGCGCCCCCCACCTGGATGGGGCTCATGTCCTGGTTGGGCATCACTCTGCGCCAGACCCGCTCAAAGGTCTCCAAATCCACCACCGCCCGCTCCGTGTCCTGGGCCGGGGCGGTCTGTCTCTGTTCCACAGTCGCTCCCTCCTTATTTCGGGCCTGCGCCCGCCTGGATTCTCCCCATCCTATGCGCCGGAGGGGCGGATGGATACAACTCTCCCCGTTTTCCCGTCTTTCAGACTTTTTGTGAAAAAGGAGTGTTTCCCTTGTCTCTCTCTTCTTCCAACGCCGACCTGCCTGGAGTCCACCCCAACTCCGTGGTCAACGCCCCCCCCAGTTCTCCTATGAGAGCGGCGTTCTGGTCACCCGGGTGGAGCCCGGCTTTGCCCAGGGGGTGCTGGAGGTGGGCCCCAACAGCATCAACCCCCACGGCAAGGTCCACGGCGGCGCCCTGGCCACCCTGGCGGACACAGTGGGCGGGTGCTGCGCCTGTTCCAAAGGGGGGCTTTGCGTCACCTCCAGCAGCACCATGGGTTCCTCCGCCCCGCCGATGGCCCCCGCATCTTCTGCACTGCCACCCCGAAGAAGATGGGCTACCACCTCTCCGTCATCCAGGTGGAGCTGACCAATGTGTCCGGTGAAACCGTGGCCACCGGGACTTTCACCTTTTCATGTCCCACAGCTGACTTTTTTCTCGTTTTTTTCCCAAACCGCCCGTCAAATGCCTTGACTTTTTGACAGAGGCGTGGTAGGATACTTGCACTTCCAACTGAATCGTGTCGGATAGAGGCGCGGCGTTCATGCGTACGCCGGGACAGAGGCCAGGCAGCCGTCCCGGGGAGGGAACGCCGCCGAAGGTCGGGCCGCCTGCCTGGGCGTCCCCTCCTGGGCCGGGGGAGAAGATCCCCCGGACTGTCACTGCAAGTGGGCGCTATCCAGGGGGGGCCGTCTGGCCTGTTTCGCCGCCAGACCGCCCCCCTTCGCCATGGCCGCTCCGGGATCGCGCGCCATGGCCTTTTCTTTTGTCTGACCGCCGCTTCAGCTGGGATGTGTGGATCAAAAAGAAAGGAAGGAACGATTTCTATGAGAACGCGACGCACCTGGATCACACGGGCGGTGCTGGTGGTCATGCTGCTGCTGGCCCTGACCACCTCCGTCTTCGCCTCCAACCCCACCGACGAGCCGGGCAGCAAGATGATCGAGTGTCCCGACTGCGGCACCAGCACCGCCTGTATGGTGTGCTACGGCCTGGACCCACAGTGCGAGTCCTGCGGCGGGACCAATGTGTGTGCCACCTGCGGCGGGACCGGCTATGTCCAGTCCCCCCCAGCAGCTTTTACAACACCGCCTTCTCCCTGTTGCCCCCGGTCATCGCCATCGCCCTGGCGCTGATCACCAAGGAGGTCTACTCCTCGCTGTTCGTCGGCATCCTGGTGGGCGGCCTGCTGTATTCCAACTTTGCCTTTGAGGGCACCCTCGTCCACGTGTTCAGCGACGGCATCGTCTCCGTGCTGTCCGACGGCTACAACGTGGGTATCCTGATCTTCCTGGTGATCCTGGGCACCATGGTGTGCCTGATGAACAAGGCCGGCGGCTCCGCCGCCTTCGGCCGCTGGGCCAAGAAGAACATCAAGAGCCGGGTGGGCGCTCAGCTGGCCTCCATCGTGCTGGGCTGCCTGATCTTCATCGACGATTACTTCAACTGCCTCACCGTGGGCAGCGTCATGCGGCCCATCACCGACCGGCATCATGTGTCCCGGGCCAAGCTGGCTTATATCATCGATGCCACCGCCGCGCCGGTATGTATCATCGCCCCCATCTCCTCCTGGGCCGCCGCCGTGTCCGGCTTTGCCGAGGACGGCCAGGGCCTCAATCTGTTTATTCGGGCTATCCCCTATAACTTCTATGCCCTGCTCACCATCGTAATGATGCTGGGTCTGGTCCTGATGAAGGTGGATTTTGGTCCCATGGCCAAATTTGAGCGCAACGCCGTGGAGAACAACGACCTCTTCTCCGGTTCCAACCCCTATGCCATGCTGGATGAGGAGATCGACGACACCAAGGGCACAGTCATGGACCTGGTGTTCCCCATTGTGGTGCTGGTCGTCTGCTGCGTCATCGGCATGATCTACTCCGGCGGCTTCTTCTCCGGCACCGACTTTGTCTCTGCCTTCTCCAATTCGGACGCCTCCGTGGGCCTGATGTTCGGCTCTGCCTTCGGCCTGCTCTTCGCCCTGATCTACTACACCGTGCGCCGGTCCATGTCCTTCAAGGAGATGATGTCCTGCGTTCCTGAGGGCTTCAAGGCCATGGTCCCCGCCATCCTCATCCTCACCTTTGCCTGGTCTCTGAAGTCCATGACCGACTCCCTGGGCGCCAAATATTTTGTCCGTGATTTTGTGTACAACAATGCGGAGAGCCTGCAGAACTTCCTGCCCGCCATTGTGTTCCTCATCGGCTGCGGCCTGGCCTTTGCCACCGGCACCAGCTGGGGCACCTTCGGCATCCTGATCCCCATCGTGCAGAACGTCTTCCCCCTGGACAATCCCCTGGGCATCATCTGCATCTCCGCCTGTATGGCCGGCGCGGTGTGCGGCGACCACTGCTCCCCCATCTCCGACACCACCATCATGGCCTCTGCCGGCGCCCAGTGCGACCACGTGAACCACGTGTCCACCCAGCTGCCCTACGCCATCTCCTGCGCGGCCATCTCCTTTGTCACTTATATTGTGGCCGGTTTCGTGCAGACCCCCTTCATTGCCCTGCCTGTGGGCATCGTACTCATGCTGGCTTTCCTGTTTATCATGAAGCAGCTCTCCCCCGGCCAGTCCCACCGCGCCGCATGACCCAGCTCTTTTCCGGCCATCTTATTTCCCTCAAGTGAAAAGCCCCGGCATCCGCATTTTCGGATGCCGGGGCTTTTTCCTGTCTTTTTACTGTTTTTCCTCCTGCTCCAGCTTCTCCCGAAGCACTTTGAGGGCAAAATCCACCGCTGGGATGGACTTGGCCGCGCAGTACTGGCGGATATTCTGCAGCTCTCGGATCGCCTCCTGTGTCGTCACGGCGCTCACGCTCCCTTTCCCTGTATTCTCCTTTTATTGTACCACGGGGTCCGGGCCGGGCGCAAAGGGGCCCGCCGTTCCGGCGCGCTCATTTTCCGCCCCGGCCCCGCCCCAGAGGATCAGGAGGACACCCCCGGCCGCTATTCCCCAGGCCGCCGGACCGTCCGGCTCAATGCTCCTGGTAAGACAGAGGAGAGCCAGCGCCAGCCCCAGCGCCTTTCCGCCCCACAGGACGCCCGCGCCCAGTCCACCTCAGAACTCCTTCCTGGCGTAGATCCTGCAGGAGATCCAGCAGGACAGGAGCATCCCCACCAGGGGCACCAATGGCACCAGGGCAAAGACCCCCAGGACAGCAAGCTCGGGCAGCTGATCCAGCCAGGACAGGTCTATCCCATCGAAGAGGCCCAGCTTGGCGCCCCCCAGCAGCACCACGATAGGGGCAAAAATGATGACATACATCCAAGGCCGGGCCCGCTCCGGCCCCAGCTGATAGACCACCGGCAGCATAATGTCCGCGATCATCAGCCCCAAACCCATAGAGACCAGCAGGGTGGCCAGCAGCTCCCCAGATCCTCCCGTGCCAGCAGGGAGGCCAGGATGCTCCCCACCAGCCCGATGGCCGCCGCCGCCAGCAGCACCAGCAGCAGGAAGAGATACCGGGCCTTTACCACAGCGGTACGTCCCACGGGCAGCACAGCTGCGTACCGGTCCCACTTCGCCGCCTCGTCATAGCTGAAGCTGGAGATGGGCAGCACCATCACGATCACCTCCACCATAGCCAGGGCCACGGACATGGGGAAAACGCCCAGCACGGCCAATCCGGAGTAGAACAACAGGAACAGGGCATAGAGCCTCAGGGTCTTCCGCATCACAAGGGCATCCTTCATCATCAGGCCGGTCATGCCGACTCCCCCTTTCCGATCAAGAGCATGATATCCTCCAGCGTCACCCGGTCCAGCATCAGGCCGGGGTATTTCCGGGCAAAGGCCGCCCGGTCCCGTACCAGCGCTTCACAGCCGAAGCTGCCCTTCCGCACCCGCACCAGATCTCCGGGCTGGATGTCCCGCAGCTGGGCCTGGGTGCAGCCCAGCTTGGCATAGTGCTCCAGAATGGCGTCCTTGCTGTCCGAGAGCACCACGCGGCCCTGGTGGATGTAGGTGATATAGTCTGCGATCTTCTCCAGGTCGCTGGTGATATGGCTGGAAATAAGGATCGCGTGCTCCTCGTCCTCGATAAAGCCCTGGAACTCGTCCAGGATCTCATCCCGCACCACCGGGTCCAGCCCCGCGGTAGCCTCGTCCAGGATCAGCAGCCGGGGCCGGTGGGCCAGGGCCGCCGCCAGGGACAGCTTCATTTTCATGCCCCGGGAGTATTCCTTGATAAATTTTTTCTCCGGCAGTTTGTATTTCTTCAGATACCGGCGGTAGAGCTCCTCGTCCCACCCCCGGTACACCGGCGCCAGAATGACGCCTACGTCCTTTGCCCGCAGGCTGTCATGGAAGAAGCACTCGTCCAGCACTACTCCCACATCCTGCTTGATCTCCTTCTCCCCCTCCAGATCATCCATCCCCAGCAGGGTGACGGTCCCGGGTCCCGCCGGACCAGGTTCAGCAGGCATTTGATGGTGGTGGTCTTGCCCGCCCCGTTTTCCCCGATCAGCCCCATGATGGCTCCGCCGGGGACCCGGAAGGAGACATCCTCCAGGGCAAATCCGTCGTATTCCTTCCGCAGTCCCTCTGCGACAATGATGTTTTCCATCGCTTTACACCTCTTGATACAGCTCTGTCAGCATTTCCTTCAGCTCCTCCAGAGACACCGCCCCGCGTCGGGCCTCTTCGATGGCCTGGGTGAGCTTTTCCTCCACCCGGCGCAGCTGGGCCTCCCCAGCAGCTCCCGGTTCTGAGGGGCTACAAAGCACCCCTTTCCCGGCACATTCTCCAGGAATCCGTCCCGCTCCAGCTCTTCATAGGCCCGCTTGGTGGTGATGACGGAGATCCGCAGCTCCTTGGCCAGCAGGCGCATGGAAGGCAGGGCGTCCCCTGCCGCCAGCGCGCCTGCCATGATCTGCTCCTTGACCTGGTCCGTGATCTGTTCGTAGATCGGCTTTCCGCTGGAATTACTGATGATGATGTCCACTTGCGGCACCTTATAAGCACCCCGCCAGACCAGGCGTGCGGCGTCCGGACCGCCGCCGGACCGCCCAGGGAGCGCTTATCCTTTCTCTCGGGTCATATTGTATATATACTATATGTACAGTATAACAGTCATTTTCCTTTTGTCAATAGGCCGGCCCTATTTTTTGAAAAAATTGTGGGCCGCCCGAAAGGCCTTCTCTCGGGAAAGGCGGCACGGCGCATACCTCCATAAATGAGGGGGCGGCCTTCCATGGAAATGCAGGCCTGCAGGGAACAGCGAAAGCCGCCCCCTCCGCCAAGCTGGCGAAAGGGGCGGCTTTTTCCGCAATCCCGCAAAATATTATTCCTGATCCAGGTAGACCACTACGGCTCCGTCGGGGCCCACATGGGTACCCACCACAGCCCCCACAGAATTCTGCTCCACCCGGGCCGGGTGATACTTCTCCACCACCCGCTCCCGCAGCTGGTCACAGAGGTTGTGGGTCTGGGTATATCCAAAGTACAGGGGCAGACGGGGCTCAGGATGGATCTCGTCCCCATCAGCTTCAGCAGGTTGTCCAGGCCGTTCTTGACCCCCAGGCCCTTGCCCAGGATGCCCACCTCTCCCCCTCCCGCAGGGTGATGAGGGCTTCACCTTCAGCAGCGTCCCCACCACCGCCATGGAGGCGGGCAGGCGTCCCCCCTTATGCAGATACTCCAGGGTGTTCACGATGCCGAACAGGCGCACCCGGTGGCTGGCGGATTCCACCTGCTCCGCGATCTCCCGTGCGGACAGCCCCTCATCCCGCAGCACGCAGGCAAAGTCTACCAGCATTCGCAGCCCGCACAGGGCCTGCTGGGAGTCCACGATATAGATCTCGTCGTAGCCGCTGAGCTCCTTGGCCAGCTGAGCGCTCTGGAAAGTGCCGCTGAGCTTGGAAGCCAGCAGCACACACACCAGGCTGTCCCCCGCGTCTTGTACCTGCTCAAAATGGGCCAGGAAGTCCTGGGGGTGGGCTGGCTGGTGGTCGGCAGGCTCTCCGCCTGGGCCAGCCGTCGAAAATACTCCTGGTGGGTGATCTCCACATTCTCCCGGAAGGCCTCCTCCCCGAAGTTCACCAGCAGCGGGACCACTCGCACCCCCTTCTGCTCCGCCTCTTCCGGCAGGATATCGGATGTGCTGTCGGTCAGGATCTGAACGGACATGGTCAAGAACCTCCCTTTTTTTCACTGACGCCGGTCTTCCCCGGCCGCTTCAACGAGTCGAACAGCTCGTCCAGCTGACGTAGGCACTGGACCAGCACCTGGGACTCCTCCTCATTCAGACGGCTGCATACCCGGTGGACTACCCGGCCATAGAACTGGGTATGGACCCGGCTGGCCTCCGCCCCCTTCTCAGTCAGCAGGACCCGTATCACCCGTCGGTCCCGGTTCTCCCTCTCCCGGACCAGGTATCCCTTCCGCACCAGAGTGTTCACCGCTACCGTCAGCGAACTGACCTGGATGGAGGGCCGTCGGCGATGCCTGTCATGGTGTTGCGGCCGTCCGCCATCCGCTCCCCACTGCATCCAGCACGTGCAGTTCCCGCACGGAGAGGTCATCCGCCCCCACGTGGTGCAGGGCCTCGCTCCTCCAGATCCATGATATGGTCGAACATGTGGTCCAAAAAGCTCTTGAAATAGCGCTCCTGCTCCGCTGTCACCGGGCTCTCCCCCTCCGCCGGCAAGTATTTTTCTTTGAATTTCAAATAGTTTGAAGTTCTAATGATTTTACTCTGTCCTTTTCGTCCTGTCAAGTATTCCCACAAATTTTCTGGACTTTCCCCGGCAAATCGGCTATACTTCTTAACAGACAGACATGGACGCATCCCACGCAGCCTGAGGGCAGGAGGTATCTTTTGCATTCTTTTTATTTGTTTTTATGGATCTTTTTTATTTATTCCTTTCTCGGCTGGTGCCTGGAAGTCTGCTTTTTCGCCCTGAACACCGGTAAATTTGTCAACCGCGGCTTTCTCAACGGCCCGGTCTGTCCCATCTACGGCTTTGGCGTGGTCATCGTGGTCCTCTGCCTCACCCCTCTTATGGAGAACACACCTGCTCTTTCTGGGCTCGGTGCTCCTCACTTCCCTGCTGGAACTGGGGTTGGCTTCGCGCTGGAGAAGCTTTTCCATCAGCGCTGGTGGGACTACACCAACGAGCCTTTCAACCTGGGCGGCTATATCTGCCTGCGCTTCTCCCTGGCCTGGGGGCTGGCCTGCATGCTGGTGATGGAGATCATCCACCCCTCGGTGCTATGGCTTATCCGCCACATCCCCCACACCCTGGGCCTGGTCCTGCTGGCCTGCTTCGTCTCCGTCATGGCGGTGGACCTGACCGCCACCCTGCGCACCATCGCCAAAATCAACCGCAGCCTGGGCCAGATTGACGAGCTGGCCGGCCGTATCAAGGCTCTCTCCAATGATTTGGGCGAAAATTTGGCTGACCGGGTGCTGGATGCAGCCGAGAAAGGTGCGGACTGGAAGGAGTCCCTGGCCGACCGGCGTGAGGACCTGATGGAGGATCTGGCCAGTTGGAAAGAGGAGCTGGCCGAGCAGCGCAGCGAATATCAGCTGGATCTGGCGCTGCGCCGGGCCCAGCGTCTGGAGGAGCTGGAACAGCTGCGCAAATCCCTGAGCGAGCTGCTGGACCGCCACACCTTCGGTCAACGCCGCCTGCTGCGGGCTTTCCCCCAGATGCGCTCCATCGACCACAAGCAGGCCCTGGAGCGGCTGCGCCAGCGTCAGAAGGAGCGTCAGGAGAAAAAAGGCGGGGCTGTGTGATCTTCCTTTGCAGTATCTGTTATTTTGTGATATACTAACGATAACCACTTTTGAAAGGGGGCTCTCCCTTGGATGAGCTTTTGGACCTGAAGCAGCGGCTGGAGCAGGAGCGTCCCACCCCCTGGGCGGAGCTGCCTGATCTGGCCCTTTACATGGATCAGATCATCTCCTACATGCCCCGCCAGCTGATCCATTTCGACGACGGCGAGGTCCTCACCTCCGCCATGGTCAACAACTATATCAAGGACGGGTTGGTCCCCCGGCGGACGGCAAGCGGTATGGCCCGGTCCACCTGGGCTATCTCACCGCCGTGTGCGCCCTGAAGCGGGTGCTCTCCGTGCGGGACATGAAGGTGCTCATCTCCGCCGGGGAAAAGCGGGAGAAGCCGCCGGAGGAGCTGTACGCCTACTTCCTCCAGGCCCTGGACCGGGCGCTGAATGAGACCGCCCAATCCCTGCCACCCCAGGCCACCCCCGAGGACCTGCCCCTGCCTGGCCCTGGACCTGGCCCTGCGCAGCTATGCCAGCCAGCTTGCCTGTGCACGCATCCTGATATCCTTCAGCCCCCGTGCGAGGAGGCCCCAAAAAAGGCAAAAAGTGATCTCATCGCGATCCCTTCGGAGCGGCACCGCTCCAGTTCAAATATCAGGAGGTCAATCTTATGTCCGACTTCATCATTCTCACCGACTCCTCCGCCGACCTGAGCGGAGAGATGGCCCAGGCTGCGGACGTGCAGGTACTTCCCTCACTTTCACCATCGGCGGGGCCGATTACCATAACTACCCCGACAACCGGGAGATGGACCCCATCTCTTCTACCAGCGCCTCCGTGCCGGCGAGGTGGCTACCACCGCCGCAGTCAACATGAACCAGTATGTGGAGGCCATCGAGCCCCTGCTCCAGGCTGGCCGGGACGTGCTGGTACTGGCTTTCTCCTCCGGTCTGTCGGCCACCTTCCAGTCCTCCAAGCTGGCGGTGGAGGAGCTGAGTGAGAAGTACCCGGAGCGGAAGCTGTACACTGTGGACACCCTGTGCGCCTCCCTGGGCCAGGGGCTGCTTGTGTGGTACGCCGCCCAGGAGCGGAAGAAGGGCCGCACCATCGAGGAGGTCCGGGACTGGGCCGAGGCCAACAAGCTCCACCTCTGCCACTGGTTCACGGTGGACGACCTGCACTTCCTCAAGCGGGGCGGGCGCATCTCCGCCACCACCGCCGTGGTGGGCTCCATGCTCCAGATCAAGCCTGTGCTCCACGTGGACGACGAGGGGCACCTCATCAACATCGGCAAGGCCAGGGGCCGGCAGTCCTCCCTGAAGGCCCTGGTAGACAAGATGGAAAAGACCGTCACCGAGGCGGGGAAACAGACCGTCTTCATCAGCCACGGCGACTGCCTGGAGGACGCGGAGGCCGTGGCCCAGATGGTCCGGGAGCGCTTCGGCACCCAGGACATCCGCATCAACTATGTGGGCCCCGTCATCGGCGCCCACTCCGGCCCCGGCACCCTGGCGCTGTTTTATCTGGGCACTCAGCGCTGAGCCAACTTCTATTTTCATCACAAAGGAGCGTCTCCATGGACGAGATCAAATGGCTGGAAGTGGCCGTCAACACCACCCCGGACCGCCTGGACGAGGTGACCGCCAAGCTGACCGCCGCAGGCATGACCGGGCTGGTCATTGAGGACGAGGGGGAGTTCCAGCAGTTTCTGGAGCAGAACCGGCAGTACTGGGACTATGTGGACCAGGAGCTGATGGACCGGATGCGGGGCGTCACCCGGGTGAAGTTCTACGTCACCGACGACGGGGCCGGCCGGGTCCAGCTGGAGCAGTACACACGTGGCCTGGACGCGGAGTACACCGTCACCCCCCTGACGGACAACGATTGGGCGTACAGCTGGCAGAAGTACTATAAACCTCTGGAGGTCGGCCGGCGCCTCTATGTAGTGCCCGAGTCGATGCGGGATGAGCCCGTTCCAGAGGGCCGCAGCCCCCTGTACCTGAACCCCGGCCTCACCTTCGGCACCGGCTCCCACGCCTCCACCCAGCTGTGCCTGGAGGGGGTGGAGGAGCACACCCACACCGGCCGGGCCGTGCTGGACCTGGGCTGCGGCAGCGGCATCCTCTCCATCGCTGCTCTGTGCTTGGGTGCCAGCACCGCCGCCGCGGTGGACATCGACCCCAAGGCGGTGGACGTGGCCTATGAAAATGCCGCCCTCAACGGCATCGGGCGGGACCGCTATACCGTCCGGGCGGGGGATATCCTCTCCGACCGGGCGCTGGCCGCCCAGCTGGCCTGTCAGCGCTATCATCTGGTGCTGGCCAACATCGTGGCCGACGTGATCATCCCCCTGTCCGCTCAGGTCCCCGCTCTGCTGGCGGAGGATGGGGTGTTCCTGTGCTCCGGCATCATCGACACCCGCGCTCACGAGGTGGAGGAGGCCCTGGTCCGCCAGGGGCTGACCCTCACCGGCCGGCGGGAGAAGAACGGCTGGGTGGCCCTGGAGGCCCGCTGCCCCTCCCCCGGGGCTGATCTCCCCCTCCCCGCTCCCCCCGCCGCGGGCGGTTGGCGACACATGGTTTTCCTTTGTCCCATTTGGACTTATTTAGGCCTGCCCAACGATTTATTCGCCGAAATGCACAGAAAAAGCTCCACCCTTGAACAGGTGGAGCTTTTCCCTAGTCTATGTTTGACCTGCATGCTGCAAACCTCAAAAGGCACATACCAACACACTGATGATGAAAATTTAGTATGCACTTTTTCAATACAAGCCCAGTCCAAAAATTAAAACGAGGCAGCTTACTTCGGCAGCTCGCTTTCTTCAACGGCAACTGCTTCAAGGTCAATATCGCTCCAATAATGTCTCCAAAGTCTGTTGAGGATTTTAGATTGCTTTTTGTTGCAGCCGACCAGCCAAAGCATTAAAACCAGTAGGGATATCAAAGCTATTGTTTTTTTCATACTACCATGCTCCTCTGTTAAATCAGGATTTATGTGCTAAATCCCCGTTAAGCATTGATATATCAAGGTTTTCCGCACAATTCAATGTTCGAGCCTTATGTAATTTCCCTTGTTTTTGCCCTTACGGACTGAAACAAGGGAAACTTTTTACTCTACGCAGACTACCTTATCCAGCAGCCGTGCGGAGGTACGCTTGGCCTCCCTTGTGGCGTGGGCGTAGATATTCATCGTGGTACTGACATCGGCATGGCCCAGCAGCTCCTGCACGTCCTTGGGTGCCGCGCCGTTGGAGAGTAGATTGCTGGTGAACGTGTGTCTGAAGCGTATGGAAGTGAAAGTTCTCCAGCCCCGGAACTTTCTTCTTCGCCTGACGGCACATGATACCCACCGTCCCCGGCGTTTCAATGGCTCCGTCAGGCCGGAGACAGACAAAGGACAGTTCCCGATACCCCTCCGGCACCTCCACCGTCCTAGGCAGGGTGTAGACCTCGTAATAGGCCCGGTCTTTCTCCCTGACCTCCGTATAGTAGTTCAGGCTGTAAAGCTCGCCGTAGCGCAGACGGTTCCCGATCTGCTCACTCTTGGCCGCTTTGAGGATCGCCGCCAGCGTGTCGCAGAAGTCCACGGTGCGGACTTTCTTCCGTTTGGTAGCTCCGATCTCAGTCTTGTGCCTCGCCCCGTTGTAACGGATGCTCCGCCGAACCGTGAGGTACTGTTCGTCCAGGTCGACGTCCTGCCAGGTGAGGGCACAGACCTCCCCAATGCGAAGCCCGGTGTAGTAGGCGATCTGGATGGGCAGTAAGGCCGGGTTGTCCTTCTTTTTCAGAAAGTCCTCCAGCGCCCGGAACTGCTCATAGGTGAGGGTGGGCACCGTTGGGGCATCCCCGTCCCCCTGGTCGAACAGCCCATATTCTTCTTTCTTCCCTCGCCAGATCACATACTGCATGGGGTTGAAGCTGATGAGCCGCTTGGGGAACACCGCGAAGCGGAACGCCCCTTGCAGGACTGCCGAATATTGCCGTAAGTACCCTTTGCTGAGCGCCTTTGCCGCTGTACCGTCCGGCTTTGTCCCGCCGAAGCTGAGAAAATCGATGTAGGCTTGCAGGTGCTCGGGGGTGACGCTTTTCAGCTTGCGGCTGCCGATGGGGTGCTGTTTGATGCGGCTGACCGTCCCCTGGTAGGCCATCACGGTGCCGTTGCTGAGATTTCCGGGCTTCAATTCCTCCTCCACCCATAGATCCAGCAGCTGGCCTACTGTTGTGTTTTCAGACTTCGCCACGAACTTCTTTGCCTCGTAGTCCTCCATCGCCCTGCGGAGCAGGGCCTCCGTTTCGGACTTGCTCTCCGTCCCGGCGAACTCCCGCTGTACCTGCCGCCCGCTCTCATCCTCCACATAGAAACGGAAGTACCACTTTTTGCCCTTTTTGCGTACAGAACCTTTTGTCATGGATAAAACGCTCCTCTCTATCCGTGGCAATCAGAACTGTGACGTATGATGTGCGCTGTTATGTTGTCAAGGTGCCACGGAATCGTCGGCGGCGTTCAGCCGCACCTGGGCGTCATGCAGGATGTTATACAGATAGGCTGTATCGACCCTGGTGCGCCCTTTGTCGAAGATATGTAGCAGCCCGTCCAGGAACCGCTTCATATCCTCGATAGGAGCTTCCATCTCCCGGCGGTAGACCGGCACGATGATGTCATCGACATGGATGGTGTACTGCTGGATGGATCTTTTGAGGGCTTCATCCCCGGTAAGCCGGTCGATCTCGTTCAGCGTTCGGCCGTAGTGCTGGGCGGTGATCGAAAACAGGTCGATCAGCAGGCACAGCGTGGAGGTGAGGAATCTCTGCTGGACTTCCGGCTGTACCGTTTTAGCCACAGCGTCAAGAAAGTCGTTCAGATGCCCCAAGACCTCGCCCTCGCAGATGGTTCGGCCATCCTCATCTTTGATTTCCTTTTCCTCGGACAGACCTGTCAGCCATTCCGGGGTAGTTTGCAGGGGCATCCGCCAGGCCGTTGATGATCATGCTGCGGTTGGGATTGACCCCATCCGTTTCATACCGCTGGATGGTGGACTTGTTGACCCCCACCCGCCGTCCAAGTTCTGGCATAGAGATACCGATCTCATGTCTGCGCTCCTTGATGCGTTTGCCGACCTCTTTTGGAGCAAGCATTTCTGCGTTATCCAATAGGTTCACCTCCTAACGAGTGTTAGTATAACACAGATAAAGCTGATTTGCAACCATATTTTGCATCTACTTTCAAAAGCGCTTTTAATGAACCTCAAAACAAGTTGACAGGTAGCGGCATATTAAGTATAATAGCGGCGTTATAGTTGCAAAACAAGTTCAAAAGAAAGAGGTGCGCAAAATGAACACTGGCAAAATGGGGCTGACCATTGAGGAAGCAGCTGAATGTACGGGCATTGGACGCAACACCATGCGGAAGCTGGTGGACTGGGGTAAGCTGCCGGTGCTGAAGGTGGGCCGCAAGGCCATCATCCGCCGTGACACGCTGGAACGGTTCATGGCTGTCAACCAGGGGCGGGATCTGCTTCAGGAGGATGACGTCCGCAGGGTTGAGTGACCCGCTTTGGAGGGGCATCCTCTCAAGATCACCAGCTGAAAAAGGAACCGGGGCAGCGGGGACACACCTGCAAAATGCGTCCGCGGGGGAAGTGGTATTGTCTTTGCAAGCAACGAATTGTGGGGCCACAATTCCGCTTGACAGGGGCTCCACCCCTATGACCCCGGAGAAAGGAGAAGCCATGCGAAGCAGAACAAACCGAATTAACGTCTGGTTGTCCGATGAGGAGCTTGCCGACCTCAACGAAAAGGTCCGCAGGGTACGGGGCTCCCGTGAGCGGTTCATCCGCCAGTGTATCAGCGGCGCTGTCATCCGGGAAGCCCCGTCCGTTGATGTACCGAAGCTGATCTACGAGGTCCGCCGGGTGGGGGCCAGTCTTAACCGCATCCTCATCGCCGCCAACGCCAGGGGGCTGCTGGAAGTGCCGGAACTCCGCAAGGCATTAGAGCGGAACCGGGAAGTGGAAGTACGTATCGTGGACGCTTACACGAGGGACTGACAGCAAAACGCACCGCACAGCTATAAGGCCTTGCGGTGCTTACATAGTGTCTAAAAAATATTCTTTTTGTTCCGCTCGCCTGACTGCCCCAACGGGCTCAAGAGTTTCTTTCCCATATAAGCTGTACCAAGTGAAATCCACTGTGGACACCGCCCGCCGCCAGCAGGAGCCAATCCAGCGCCGGGACATGGAGCGGTGAAGGACTTCCCATTTCCTGCCGTGGATGATAAATTTTAATTTGGAAGGATTGTCCCTTTCAGTCAACCTTATTCTATGTTATAATAACATTCATAGTTAAGTTAGTTCAGTAAGGAAGTCATTTTTATGGAAAATACTTACCACTTTCAAGTAAACCTGGGCGGGATGCTGGACGTGCTGTCCAATCACCTGTACAAAAGCCCGGATGTGTTCCTTCGAGAGCTGCTGCAAAACGGTATGGACGCCGTCACCCTGCGGCAGAAGTCACAGCCGGATTGGAACAGAGGGAAAATTACCATCACCGTGGAGCCGGGCCGCCGCCTGATCTTCCGGGACAACGGCGCGGGGCTCAGCGAGGAGGGCATCCACCGCTTTCTGGCGGTGATCGGCCAGTCCTCCAAGACGGAGCTGGTCAACGGCAAGATCCCCGAGGACTACATCGGTCGGTTCGGCATCGGCCTTCTCTCCTGCTTCATGGTGTCGGACTCCATCGTGGTCCACACCCAGCCGGCGGCGGGCGGCGGGGCCCATGTGTGGACGGGCCTGCCGGACGGCACCTATACCCTGGAGCCGCTGGAGGAGTGCCTGGTAGGCACGGCGGTGATCCTGACCGCCAAGCCCGGCATGGAGCACTACTTCCAGCCCCGGAAGGTGACTGAACTGGTGCGCTACTACGGGCTGGCCCTGCCTGTCCCCGTCTATCTGTCCGGCGATCCGGAGCGGCTCAACAGCATCCCCGCCGACTTTTCCGGCGTCAGCCGCAGCCAGCTGCTCTCCTTTGGCGAGTGGCTCTTTGAGGAGGATTTTCTGGAGGCCATCCCAATCCAGACGCCCCACATCAGTGGCGTGGCCTATGTCCTCCCCTACCGCACCGCCCCCTCCGCCAAGGGCAGACACCGTATCTACCTGAAGCAGATGCTCCTGACCGAGCGGGGGACACCCTGCTGCCGTCCTGGGCCTTCTTTTTGCAGTGCTTCCTCAACACCCGGGGCCTGCGGCCCACCGCCTCCCGGGAGGATTTTTATGAGGACAGAGCGCTGTCCGAAGCACGGGAGGAGTTTGCCGCCGCGGTGCGCCGCCACTTGGCCCAGCTGGCGGAGGAGGACCCGGACCGGCTGAAGGGTATCGTGTCCGTCCACGCGGAGGCCATCAAGGCCATGGCGGTCTGGGACGATGAACTGTTCCAGCTGTTCATCGACTATCTCAGCTTCGAGACCAGCGAGGGGGTCATGACCGGCGCGGCTCTGAAACGGGCGGGCGAGGCCGTCTGGGTCCACAGCGTCCCCAAGTTCAAGCAGCTCAAGCCCATCTTCATGGCCCAGGGGCGGCTGCTCATCTGCACCGGCTATGCCAGCGACCAGGAGCTGATCCAGGCCATGGCGGAGCGCTTCAGCCTGCCCTTCCAGCCCCTCCATGAGGAGGAGATGTTCGACACCCTGGAGGAGGTCACCGCCGCCGAGCGCCAGCGGGGAACGGCTGCTCTGGGCGGCGGATGAGGCCCTCCTCCCCTTCGAGTGTCAGGCCAAGCTCCGCCGCTTCCTGCCCGCCGACCTGCCGGTGTTGTACGCCATGAGCGATGAGGTGCAGTTCCTGCGCCAGCTCCAGACCGCCCAGGAGAACAGCAACGGCATCTTCTCCGGAGCGCTGGCCTCCATGCTCTCCGGCGTAGAGGAGCGGCCCCCTGGCCACCCTCTATCTCAACCTGAACAGCCCCATCGTCCGCCGGCTGGTCACAACGACTGATCCGGAACTGCTGGCCAGTATGGCGCGGGTACTGTATGTGCAGGCCCTGCTGGCCGGGGGCCACCCCCGGGCGGCGAGCTCAAGACCATGAACCAGGCCCTGCTGGACCTGTTGGAGCATACGGCGGGAGCTTGAGGCAGAAACGGAAGATACCATGGATAGTGTGATAGAGTTAGCTGCGATAAACTGGAATTTCGGAGGGATTAAAGTATGAGGCAGGTTGAACAATTAGATATTAGTTATACGACACTGGAAAGTCGCTGTTCGATTTTTGTTGGTGTTTGTAAATCGCAGGAACTGTTTGAACAATATTGGGAAAAGGATTATGACCTTTTACATAATGACTATATAGGTTTTGAAATGGGTGTTGATTTTGGTATCAATACCTATAATGAAGATTTTGCTATTATGATGTTGCGAAAAAACTTGACTACCAAAATAGATGAGCTTGTTAAAGATGCGGAAATTTTTGACATTGATGCGTTAAAAAGACTGCATCCTGACGGATTAGACAGGCCCTATAATGCAATAATCGTTTTGGGCAGAGTAAGTTATGATGGCTCAATTCAAGAAGTACAAAATGAAACCTTTGGCTATTTCAAGTTTTTGGGGGTATTTGATAGCCGGCAATAATTTAAGCAATTCCAGTTTGTCGAGCAAGTTCGCTACCGATAAAGGAAAGAAGCCCCGGACTGGAGTCGTAAAACCAGAGAACGGAGAAAATCTGATGTACCGAAAAACAACGCAAAAGCGGCCATTTTTCTTTTTACTTCCGGCGTGGGCGGCAGGACTGGCCTGCCTGCTGTCCGGCTGTATCGCGCTACCGGGGCAGGAGCCGTTTGGAGACGACTTACCCCGCCGAACAGGCCCAGGAGGTCTATGAGAAGCTCTCCGCTGATATGGAACAGCGGGAATTTAAGGAGCAGAGCGGATACATCATCCAGATTCGGCCGTTTATCCTCAGCGAAGATGTGAGCGATTTCGATTACGATGTCTATAAGACAGAGGAATACATGGTGTTTGCGGCAGAAGGGTCCGGTGAAGATTATCTCTGGCACAAAGGCCGCCTTTACTATAGCTACTATGACGATGACCATATTACCTATCGGGATATGGCGTGGATGATCTGGGGTTTTGAAGCATACGCGAAGATCGATGGAGCACGCCCGGCAGCTGTTGGAACGGGATGACCCAGAGCTGACCTACAAATACATCCCTATGTCCTCGCAACCTTATCTGCTGAGAGCGGCATACCCTGACATAAAGCTGGCGGATGGACGAGAGATCCGCTTCGCTGAGCTATACTTCTATATGGACGAGAACGGCAGCTATGACGGCTTCGCCTAAGCTGGCAGGAGACCGCAGGCAGAATGTGTCCATCGCCTATTTCCCTTATGAGGGCTCCACCAGCTTGCTAGGCCGAGCGCAGCATCTGGTCCTTTGGCTATGACGCCGGTCTGACGGACGAGGGCGTCCCCGCCCTCTCCGATCAGAGCGAGAACCGGGAGCGGTGCCGGGCGCTCATATCCGGTATGGACTTTGACGCCTTAGCCGAGCGAAGCGAATACCGGGAGGACCTGATGTTCCCCGCCCCGTCAGAACTCCCAGGAATGAACGACCAACTCTGTCCGGAATATCAGCTGAAGGATTGCTGTTACCCCAAAACAAGGAAAGCGTATCTGCTGTTTCAGGACGGACAGCTTCGCCCGCTCCCGCCGCCGCAGACAGTCTGGGGCGTTCAAAATAACTGTTTCCAACAGGAGATGAATGTGATGAGGAAAACGAACCCGCAGATACGGAAGGTCGGGGCAGCGGGACCAGACCAAAGACCGCCTTGATCAATGAGGCGGCAAAAGCCGACCTCCAGCGGATGATCGACAGGTTTCGGGCCGGCGACTGGCCGTTTTTAATGCTTGAAACAGAGCAATGCAGAATCAGCATTCGCGCCTTGGACGCGCTAGAAGGAAGCTGCGCGGTCACGATCATTTTGAAGCTCCATGGGCAGTGGAAGGCACTGACAAAAGCATTCCCCACAGAGTTTGGTGTGTCCATGCTTCTCGACTGTTATGAACAGGGGTGCCTGCACAGGGATTTTAACGGGTGGTATGATGCCACCGCTGATTTTCAAAACAGCGTACAGGATGTGCGGAAAAGTGTGGAGGAGGCACCGTCCGCTGTTCGTTCCGGCAGCCAAATCAATCGGGAAACGGCGGATATGAAGAAAACAAATATGCTCTATGTCCTGGCCTGGTATGTCCCGCCCATCCTGCTGATCCCGGCTCTGTTTATGTTCCTTGTCCGCGTGGAT
>VOFB01001571.1_pt1 | contig 34995 bp, 48 predicted proteins | sample 5384141 | NCBI WGS metagenome assembly VOFB01 (sample SAMN12384721, study PRJNA508395) | human gut metagenome | isolation source: healthy gut A | host: Homo sapiens | reverse complement strand
CAGCCAACTGTTCCTGTGTCAGGCCCTCCTTCCCGGCGAAGCGCCGCGATATTCGGCAGACGATTTTTCCATAATCCATGAACGGTACCTCCTCAACGATTTTCGGCGGCCGCCTTACCCCTATTTTATCCACTTTTTGATGATAAGTCTATCAAGCATCTGTCGAAACCGGCAGGGGGACGTTCAACCTACGGTTGAGCGTTTCGTATTCCCCGTTTCGGTGTCTTTGCCGCGCTTTTTCCTTCGTTGTTTCCGGCGCAAAAATTCCGCCAGCGGCCGGGCAGGGAATTTGCAGTTTCATGGTGGGATGGGGCGCGCAGTCGATCGGCACGCCCTCCCCGTCACCTGGCTCCTCCGTCGGGAGGAGAAACGGCTCCCGCCCTGGCTCCAGCACGTCCAGCGTTTCTCCCGGCGGAAATGGTTCCGCTGGGAAAGCAGCAGCCTGCCCTCCGCGTAACCCTCGACCACGGCGGCGACTTCGTATTCCCGGATATAGCCGCCGCTCTGGATATGCTGCTTCGGCATCCCGAAATAAAAAGCCGGTGCCGTAAGGCCGATGGCTGACCTTATCCAGCTCCTCCCGCATCCAGAGTGCGGGACGGTAATCGGCGGAAATCCCGCCCTCTCGTAAGCGTCCGCCGCCGCACGGTAAGCGTTGGTAACCGCGGCGACGTAATAGGCCGCCTTGGCCCGTCCCTCGATCTTAAAGGAGGCTACGCCGGCCTCCCAGCGCGGCAATATGGTCAATCATGCACAAATCGTTCGCGTTAAGAAGATAGGAGCCGCCCTCTCCTTCCCCGATTTCGTACTCCTCGCCGGGGCGTTTCTCCTCAATGAGACGGTATTTCCACCGACAGGGCTGGGCGCAGTCGCCGTGGTTGGCGTCCCGTCCCGTCAGTACGTTGGAGAGCAGGCAGCGGCCGGACACCGACATGCACATCGCCCGTGAACGAAGCACTCCACCTCCAGCCCCGCCGGGACGCGCAGGAGCTCCCGCCTCGGCCAGAGACAGCTCCTCGCCAGCACCACCCGGGATGCGCCCAGTTCATGCATCCGGGCGGCTTCATAATTCACCACCCCCGTCTGGGTCGAAATATGCACCGCACAGCGGGAGCATACGCTTCGTCAAAGACAACACGCCCAGATCGGCTACGATCAGCGCGTCCGCTCCGGCGTCCTGCACCAGCTCCAGATAAGCGGGCAGCTTGTCGATTTCCCCGTTGCGGGGAAGAACGTTGCAGCAACGTATACCCGCACCCGCCGCATGGGCGAGACGGACCGCGTCCCGCACCGTCAAATCCGTAGAATGGACAGGCGGATGCATCCCGGTGGGTGCCGGCAAGGTAAACCGCGTCCGCGCGCCGTACCGCAGGGCGGCAAGCAGCCGCTCCCGGTCGGCGGGGCAAGGATTTCGGACGTTTTCTTGAGACAGCAGGTATGGACATGGGGGATTCTCCTTGAAAAGAAAATTTGCCGTTTCATTCCGGCCGCTTTATGGTATAATGTCGTTCAGGAGAAATACCGACAGGTATTTCTCAATTGCGCCGCCAACAAAGGCTCGCACAGAACCGGCCGGGCGGCGCTATGGTATAATGACGTTCAGGAGAAATACCGACAGGTATTTCTCAATTGCGCCGCCGGGCAAGGCCCGCACAGAACCCGGCTGGGCGGCGCTATGGGAATGACAAAAACTTATGGGAATGAATATTTATGAGCGTTCTGGTAAAGGAACGGCGGTTTTACCGCTCCTTTTTTCTCTGACCGGCATGATCGCCGTACAGAATCTGCTGACCTTCAGCGTCAACCTTGCGGATAACCTCATGCTCGGCGCATAGCAGCGAAACCGCCCTGGCGGGCAGCGCGCTGGTCAATCAGATTCAGTTTCTTCTCCAGATGATCGTGATGGGGGTAGGCGAAGGGATCGTGGTGCTTTCTCCCAATACTGGGGAAAAGGCGACGTCCCGGCCATCCGACGGGTGCAGAACATTGGGATGCGGATCGCGGTGGGCGCCGCACTGATACTGTGGGCGTTGGTGTTTTTCTTTCCCCGCGGCTGCCTCGGGCTGTTAACCAACGAACAGCCGGTGATCGAGGAAGCGGTGAAATATCTGCAGATCATCTGCTTTTCCTATGTGTTCTTTGCCATGACCAACATTCTGCTGGCTACGCTGCGCAGCGTGGAGACGGTAAAAATCAGCTTTGTGGTCTCGGGGTCACGCTGGTGATTAACTGTTGTCTGAACACTCTGCTGATTTTCGGAACCTTCGGCGCGCCGCAGCTGGGGCATTCAGGGCGCGGCTATCGCCACGCTGGTTTCCCGGATCGTGGAATTTCTGATTATGGTAGCGTATACCGCCTTCGCCGATAAAAGCTGCGTACCCGTCTGAGGGATTTCCGCCGAATGGACGGCGTGCTGTTCCGGGATTATCTGCGGTCGGGCTAAGCCGGTTATTCTTTCCAACACCATGTGGGGGCTGGCGCAGGCAATCCAGACCTCCATTCTCGGGCATATGGGACAGGCGACCATCGCGGCAAACAGCATCGCCACCACCATCTTCCAGATCATTTCCGTGGTCACTTACGGGGCGGCGAGCGCCAGCTCGGTCATTGTGGGAAAGACCATCGGCGAAACCGGCTGGATGACGCGAAGGCCTATGCCAAAACCCCTGCAGGTTCTGTATCTCGGAATCGGCGCGGGCACGGGGACTTCTGCTTTTTCTCGCCAAGGATTTCATCCTCGGCTTTTACAGCATCACGGCGGATACCCGGGAGCTGGCCTCCTGTTCATCACCGTCCTGAGCGTCACGGTGGTGGGAACCTCCTATCAGGTGGCGGTACTCACCGGTATCGTCCGGGGCGGAGGGGACACCTCCTTTGTGCTGGTGAACGATTTTATCTTCATGTGGCTGATTGTTCTTCCCAGCGCGGCGCTGGCGGCTTTGTGCTCCGCCTGCCGCCGCTGATCGTCTTTATCTGCCTGAAATCCGACCAGATTCTGAAATGCTTTGTCGCGGTGGTCAAGGTGAATTTCTTCCCCTGGATCCGCCGGCTGACGAGAGAATAAAGGGGCTGTCCCCTAAAACACCATTTTCACACGGAAAGGAACAGGAAACCAGCATGAACCAATCAAACCGAATGAAAATCGAGATGCACGCCCATACCAGCGAAACCAGCCCCTGCGGCTCCGTCCCGGCCGATACTGCCGTGCGGGAATACGCCCGCGCAGGCTATGGCGGGATGGTCATCACCGACCATTTCAACAGCTCTATACTGAGTCTTTCCCCCTGGCTCCGCACGGGAAAAGGGTGGATCGGTATCTCGCCGGCTATGACCGCGCGGCGGAAACCGGCGCGAAGGTCGGCGCTAACCGTATTGCTCGGCGCGAAAGCTGTATTGTCGGCGGGCCGGAAGATTTTCTGATCTACGGCATTGGGCGGGATTTTCTCTATGAATACCCGCGTCTGTACGCGATGACTCAGCAGGAGGTATACAAGGGCCTGTCAGGATTACGGCGCCGTGCTGTATCAGGCCCACCCCTGCCGTTCTTATTGCCAGCCGCGGGATCCCGCTTTTCTGGACGGCGTGGAAGTTTTCAACGGCAATCCCCCAGCACGCCAACAACAATCCGCAGGCGCTGGCTTTCGCAGAAGAAACACGGTCTGCGGGTATCCTCCGGCAGCGACTATCACGAGCACGAGGATCTCGCCCGGGGCGGGCTGGATCCTCCCTCGCCGGTTGCCGGCAACGCGGATCTGCTGGAAGCGCTGAAACGCGGCGATTTTCAACTGATTCAACCCGCATAAACCGCGCTTATAACACGTATAACAAAAACAGCCGTGGACAGGATTGCCGTGCAATCCTGTCCACGCTTCGTTTCTGATAACTTCACCGGATAACGTCATAACGCCGGCATGCATACCGATTGGGCGGCCTCTAATCCGATCCCGTTCCGGAGAAACGGCGAAGGCGTTTCTCGATAGCGCCGCCGTACAAGTTTGACAAATATGCCGGGTAGGCGGCGCGCGTACATCCTGATGCCGTATCGCCGGCAGGTGCGTTCGTGCTCCTCCCTATGCGGCCCGGGAATAATACGTCTTTCCGGTTGAAAGATCGGTGGCAAAGTAATAATACCCTTCCATATCCTCCGCCGGATTCAGCACCGCGTCGATCGCGTCCATACCGGGATTGTTGATGGGGCCGACCGGCAGACCGTTGCGCTTATAGGTGTCGTAATCTAGATTTTCAACCACCTGTCCCTCCTGACTCGAAGGGGTAATGCTGTTGATATACCGTTGGGTGGAATCGCACTCCAGCTTGGGGTATACGGTAGGATTGTCAAGCGGTTGCGGAGAACGCGCGCCACCTTGTACATATCCTCAAGATTCCCCCCGCCTCCCACTGAACGATCGACGCCAGAGTAAGCACCTCGTCCAGCGTCATCCCCTGCGCCTTGGCCTTGATGGAGGTCGGCGTACTGTCCCCATCCTCCCCACGACCGATTTTTCCACCCGGGAACTGAAGGCTTCAAGGAACTTCCGCACCGCGGTTTCCCCCAACTGCCCACATAAAATTCATAGGTGTCCGGGAACAAGTACCCTTCCAGCTTGTAGACGCGGCCGGCATGGGCCTCGTCGGAAGGGATTTCCGTCAGAAAGGTATAGGAATACTCGCCGTTTTCCATCGCGTCAAAAAATTTCCCCCGGCGGTGCAAACGCCCTCTTTCTCCAGCTTGGCGCCCATTTCCGCCAGCGTCATCCCTTCGGGGAAGGTAACCCACACGGTGGCCCGCTTGGTCGCTTTCAGAATATTGATGACGGTTTCATATCCCATATCTGCGGACAGGGCCGCCTCCTCCTGCGGCATGAACTTTCCGTCCGCTTTGGTAAACTTGCAGTACATTTCAAAGATAAACGGCTGATCGATAATTCCCGCTTTCTCGAGGATTTGAGCGACCTTTTTGGTGCTCTTGCAGTCCTCCTCGGTCAGGGTAACCGGCACCTTCACATCCGATTTGTTCAGCCCGGTCAAATCCAGTCCGCCCGCGATGACAAAATAAGCCAGCACGCCGGACGCCGCGAGAACCAGAACGGCGTAAATAATCCCCCGCACACAGCCCCATGCGGTTTTCGCCTGTGGATTTTCTTCTTTTCCTCCGGGTGGAGGAAGCGGCCGGATCGTCGTGTTCCTCCGATTCGGACGGCGCGGAGGCCGCGGTTTCCTGCTCCGGAATCGGTTCCGGAGCCGCCGCGGATTCGTCCGTTTCCGGAACGGACAACGCTTCCTCCGGGGAAAGGGATCCCGTTTCGTCCGCCCCGTTCGCCGCCGAAGCGGCGGGTGCGTTCTGCTCCGCAGAGCCTTCCCCGTCCAGATCCAGATTCAGTTTAAAGCCGGAAACCTTGCTTCGGCGTTCCTCCGCAAGGCGGACCGCCGTTTTCTCGTCCACCTGAAGCATCCGCCGGGCCAGTTCCTCTTCCCGCCGCCGGGCTTCCTTTTTTCCGCTTCGATATCCTGGAAAATCTTGTCCAGATCCTCCGCCATGGTCGTCACTCTCCTGACCTTCCGCCGTCCACGGCGGATCATTATGTTGCGCGGCCGCCGTTCCGCTGTTCGTCAGCGGGCGGTGCGGCGCAGATACCGATCGGTCACCAGCAGCTCCACCGGGCGGTCGAACCGCCCGTGCGGCAGCTTCCGCCGGATGCAGTCGCTGTAGCAAACACCGATCATATGTCCGCCGAAGCCGGCCAGAAAACGGTCGTAATAGCCCTTTCCATAACCGAGGCGGTAACCTCTCCAATCATAACACAGAGCGGGCACCAGACACAAGCCGTTTGAAAAATCCGTCACTTTCCGTTTGGGATCGGGCCGCGGTTTCCAACACGCCGAAGGTACCCGGCTCCAGCTCCTCCACCCCGTTAATCCAATAAAACTCCATATCCCGGGTTCCCGGCACACAGCGGGGAACCGCCACCCTCTTGCCGTCCGCCAGCGCCCGCCGGATAATTTCCAGCGTATCCACCTCGATCGGAGTGGAAACATAGGTCAAGCTGCCGGCAGCGCTTATACTGCCACAGCGCGGCGACCCGGCCGGCGATCTGCCGGTCCCGCTGGGCTTTGATCTCGGGCGGCATCTCCCTTCGGAGCGTCTTATACTGTTCCCTCAGCGTGGCCTTAATCGGCCGGATATCCCCTACCGACATTGCATGGCCGCCTTCATCGTCTCGGCCCGTTCGGGAGAAATCATCTCCCGCCACGATGCGCAGCCCGAATTCGACCGCCACTCCGCGCCGCGCGCGGTAATCAGCCGGCCGTCGGCCTCCACCGGCTCGCCGGTAAGGATCGCGCCCTCCAGCTCCTGCTCGTAACCGGGAAAACAGACCGCCTTTTTCCTTTCAGCATCCCCCGATGCCCAAGGATGGAAGGCGCGGCGCAGATTGCCGCGATCCAGGCGCCCCGTTCGGCCGCCGAATCCAGCGCGGCCTGCACGACCGGGAACGCTCCAGATTCAGCGTTCCCGGCATACCGCCGGGCAGCACAATCGCCTGTGCCGCGGAGGATCGAATTCCCCGTCCGGGATATCCGCCGCCACGGTGACACCGTGGGAGCCGCGAACCACCGGCCCGCCGACCCCAACGGTTACCACGTCCAGCTCCGCCCGCCGCAGCATCCACCACGGCGAGCGCCTCAATCTCTTCAAAGCCCATCGCTAAAAATACAGCAATCATCTTCCGCATCCTTTCTCCCGTCAGGCCGCCGGGCCTGCCGAAAAAAGAGTATCGCCGGGAATCGTCCGCCCGGTTGAAAAGCGCCCGGTTATTCGAATGCCAAGCCAAGATAGGGGCTTTTTCTTCTCAGAGAAGCCCAAAAGCCCCTTCCCCGTTCAGCGGACAAAGCCAGCCGAAGGGGCTCCCCTTCCCCGGCGCGGCCGGAGGGGGAAAGCGCGATTTCCCGCTGGGGAAAGTGCGCCGCCACCGCCGCGCGGAGTTCCTTTCCGCCGCCGGCCGGCAGCTCCAATCCCGGATAAACAGCGTATCTCCCGCCGGTTCGCACAAAGCGAAGCCGCCCTCTCCGGCAAAGGCTCCGCCGCCGGATAAAACGGCCGCGTCGGCGGCCAAAGCCGCCAGCTCATCCGGCCAGCGCACCCAGACGGGATGCCCCTCCAGCGCCGCGTTCCGGAAGGCCGCCGCGTTCCGCTCGTCCTCCAGCAGGGCAAACCCGCCGGCCGGCAGCGCCCCGCCGGATGGAACGTCTCCCGGCTCACCCGCTCGGCCGCCGACCGGAAGAAGGGCCGATATCCGAAGCGCTCGTAATAGGCCGCCAATCCCGGCTCGGCCGGACGGAGGAAGGAAGCGGCAATTCCCTGTTCCCTTGCCCGCTCCAGCGCCTGCCGGAGCAGCCGGCCGAACAGGCCCCACCCCACAGGCCGGGAGAGTTGCCGCCGCGAAAATATACTGCAGCGGCAGTACCGCCGTCCCGGTCTCCAGCTCCGCGGGAAGCAGGAAGGCCATGGTGACCGGCCGGCCGCCGACCGAACCGGACAGACAATATCCGCAAGGAAGGAGCCGGTCCAGAAACAGGGCGCGCGCCGCCGCGGAATCCTCCGGGAAAGAGGCGCCCAGATTTCCTCGATTTCAGCCCGCTGTTCCGGCCCGGAAACACCGATTTCCAGCGCTTCCGGCTCTGCCGCCCGGCCTGCCCTCAACATTTTCGGTTCCGAGATACTTTTTCCAGAATCCGCACCGGCTGATAACTCTTTTTCGCCCGGCGCAGTCCTTCAATGCCGAGGTCGTTTTCCCGGTTAATCAGGGAATATCTCCCCAGAATCTCATGCGCGGCGAATTCCCGGTTAATCACGGCGTAAGCCGTCCCATAATCGGGAAGTGCTTTTTCCACATGCACGTCGAACACCTCGTCGCTGATCGGGAACCCAAGAGTCATCGCCACCACCTTTGCCGCCGTCACCGCCCACCCGGATCAGGCCGCCCTTCAGGGAAAGCGCGTCCCGGTTTCCCAGCGACTCCTTGACGGCGCAGCGTTCGCTTTTGAGGCCGGGATCAGACAATTGCCCTCTCCCGGCACCACTCGCGCACCATCTCCATCACTTCGCCGGCGTTTTCATTCGTGACCGGCTCATACCGCCACTCATTCGCCGCCGAAAAGGCCGCGATATGGTTGCGCTTCCCGTGATATTTCTTTCCCGCGAGGTTCACCAGATCCTCCGTATTGTAGAGATAGTCGAAATCGTTTTCAGAAGGCTGCCAGTCGAACACACCGGGGAACCACCCCTCGACCTGTTCCTTTCTCTCCTGATCCGCGCCGAACAGGATCAGCGGTTCCCCCGCTCGTGGGCATAATCGCGCAGGAGCGCAATCCCCCTCCCGCAGTTCGCCTCCCACCGGCAGCAGATAGACCGGCTCGGTCTCCCCGACCGGATGAAGAGGGGTATCGCCGCGGCGGGCAATTTCGTTTTGATAATAATTGCGCCACATATAAATCGTGGTAAAGGAATATTCGCATGCCCGGTACCCGCCCGCGCGCAGCAGCGGCGCGGCCCAGACGGCGTCCTCCACCGTAGGTGAACGGAATTCCAGTTTTTGCGCTGTTGTCAGCATCGGGTTAATCGTCCCTTTCGATCAATTGAATTAAGCGGGCGGTAATCTCCTCCGCCGGGAGGGCGCGCCGTCCCGGGCGCAGTTCACGACCTCCCAGCCGAGCCGTTCCGCCGCATACAGCGCCGTCTCCCGGCAGCGGCAGAGATAAGCCAGGTCCTCTCATGAATGTCCTTCCGACTCTCATCCCCCGCATAGCGGTGGGAAAGCAGCCTTTGGGAAACCTCCGTCGGCATATCGAGGAACGCCACGGCGGTCGGCCGGGGCAATCCCAGCTTTTCGTATTCGTAATCCTCCAGCCAGACGAGATAGCCGTCCCATTCCTCCCGGGGCAGCTTCGCCATCTGATGGATGGCGTTCGAGGTGGCATACCGCGCCGCCAGAATCAGCCGTCCGGCCCGGTAATCCCCCCCCAGAAGCGTTTATAGCTCGCGTACCGGTCCACCGCATAGAAGGAAGAGGCCGCGTAAGCGTTCACGGCGTCGGCCGAACCGCCGAATTCACCGGCCAGATACATTTTTACCAGCGCCGAGGAAGGCTCGCCGTAATCCGGGAAACAAATCCGTCTATAGCTTGTCCCGCGATTGTCCAGATACTCGCTCAGCCGGTCAAACTGCGTGGTTTCCCACTGCCGTCCAGCCCGTCGATGACCGCCAGCCGTCCCATGGTTTCATCCGTCCCTTCAAAACGCGTTATCTTCTCATTTTTTCTGATAGCGGGCGCGGATCTCCGCCGCCTTGCCGCAGGACATTTTTCCCTCCGGGCAGGCGCCGCGGGTACAGGGCGGATAAACCGAAGCGGAAAAGCGCGGGCGCGGCCTCCCAGACAGAGGGCGAGCATCTGTTCCGCCAACTCCCGAATCTCCCACTGCGCCCGGTTGCAGCAGCGATGAGCGAAAAAGTTCAGCAGACTGCGGGCGTTCATGGTAACGATCATTTGGTGGTGCAGGCGTTCGAAGCACAAAACGCGCGTCTTCAATCGCTTTTTTCTCCGCGGCGCGGGCGGCCGCCTTTTCCTCCATCCCGCCGGCGAGGAAGGCGGCAAGGTGCTTTTCCTTCAGCAGGGCGGTCAGCCGCTCGTAATGCGCCTGATCCTCCTCCATCGCGCGGAGATATTCCTCCCGCGCCTCGGGAATGGCTTCGATCTCGGGCGGAAGGACAAACTCGAAATGGCCCTCCTTTACATACCGCTGGCTCTGTACGCTGAAGGAAGCGATGCGGTGCCGGGTAATCTGTGCCAGCAGAGAACGGGACACGCCCTCGATTCCAAAGGTAAAGGAGGCGTGCTCGATCGGGCTTTCATGCCCGATTTCCGCCAGCATATTCACAAACGACGCGGTCTTTTCCTCCGTGAGGCCGTCCAGCACGTCGTCGATCGAGGCGGGGAATAGCAGAGCTTCGCCGCCGCCGCGACGGTGCGTTCCGGCTGCGGCGTATGAGCGAGCAGGGTAACTTTCAGCATGGAGTATTCTCCTTATCATCGTATCGTCTGAAAACTCCGTATAGGGGCGCCGTCTTCCCCCGCGTCCTCATTCGGCGGATCGTTCCTCCGCAAGGCGGGAAAAGCCTTGAAAGCCCTTTCGGTATTTTCCAATGTGGATATTATAGCAGAAGATGAAAGCGCGGGCAATAAAAAGACGGGATTTCTCTTTTCCGTCCGACTGCTTTCCCGTCGCGGAGAAGACGGCGTTCTTTCACCGGACCGGATATGCCAAAAGCCGCCGCCTTTTCAGGCGGCGGTCAGCGGTATTCAGGAAGCCGGCTGAACGGTCGTGGTCGTGGAAGCGCCCGAACCAGTGGTGGTCGTCGTGGGCGGCGTAACAATCGTGTTGTTCAGCACCGACAGCGCGGTTTTTCAGCTGCGGATCGTCCTCCTCCGTCAGGAATTCAAAGCGGCTTTCCTGATCGGCGGTCAGGGCCACGGTCTGATCCGGGTAACCCCTTTCCCCTCGATCTCTCCGCCTTCCAGCAGAGAAAGGCTCGCGATGGACACCTTGATGGCCGAACCGTCGGACGTCACATTATAAAAGGCCTGTATCTTCCCGCGTCCTTTTGTGGACATACCGACCACCGTGGTTTTTTGAACTCCTGCAGCACGCCCGCGAAAAGCTCCGCCTCTCCGGCCGTTGTCTCGTTCACCAGCGTCACGGAGGACTGGGAAAGCTCATGCGTCCCCTCCGAAGTAAGGTCGCTTACCGCGCCCGCCGTTTCCACCCGGCGGGCGTAGGTGCCGCAGGGGCAGCAGATACCCGAGGATATCGGAGACGGCGGTCAGCGTACCCCCTCATTATTCCGCAGATCAAACACAAAGTTCTGCGCGCCCTGCTCTTCCAACGCCGTCATAGCCGCCTTAAACTGCTCCGGCGTGTTGCTGTAAAAAGCTGCGGATGCGGATATAGCCGGTGGTATTGATCAGACGGCTTTCCACCGTCGTCGCGGTGTAGGTGCTGGCCGACAGTTCAAAGGCGATGGATTCCTCCCCGCGCTTCACCGTAATCATCGCCTTCTCTCCGAGCTGAGCCGGCCGGCGACCGCCGAATAATCCGTTTCACTGCCGTCCAGCGCGGTAATGACGTCCCCTTCTGCACCCCGGCCTTATCCGCCGCCGAATTTTTTTATGCACGGCGGTGATAATAAGGCTGTCGTCCGCCTGTTCGGCGATCTCCAGCCCAAGGCCGGTACAGCTGCCCGCCAGACGCTCGGTTTCCGTCCTGTACTCCGCCGCCGTCAGGTATTCGGCGTACGGATCGCCGATGCCGTTCAGATATCCCTTGGCCAGCGCCGTGCGCAGTTCCTCCTCGCTGATTTCCCCTACATAGTTCCGGCGAATCGCATTATCCACTTCGGTGATGTAATCAAACATCGCCTGCCGCTGATTCACGTTTTTCAGCTTGTAGTTGAACTGACGCATGGCCACCACCATGGTGACCGAAACGGTCAGGGCGATGGATACGATAATCAGCGCGATTGCCGCGCCGATCGATATTTTTCCTGTTCATGGCTGCGAAAACCTCATTTCCTGCGGGATCGGGCGGCTTCGCCCGTCGGATCAGCGGGACACCCCATCTGCTCAAAAAATTCCTGAAAAGTTCACCGGCCGCCGGAGAAAAGCCGCCAAGCCGAAGGAAAAGATGCAGCGAAAGCCGTCGGCCGCTGCATCCTCCCCTGTCTTCCTTCTCAAACCATATCGAAAGATCCCGTCTGCCTGCCGGTTCCGGCAAACGCGGCGGCTTTTCCGCTATTCTTTAGTTTACCTTGAGATATCCGTTTTTAATCGGGCCACCGCCGTGCCGTTCACACGAACCTCAAAATGGAGGTGCGGGCCGGTCACATCTCCGCTGGCGCCGGCCTTGGCCAGTACCGTCTCGCCCGCTTCACCTGCTGGCCGACCGAAACGTTGACCTTGGGCAGTGTGCATACAGGGTGGAGATTTTCCGGCCCTTCGCGTCCACGCCGTGCTCTACAATCAGGTGCAGGCCGTATCCGCCGCCCCAACCGGAATAGTTGGCGTAGATCACCACGCCGTCCGCCGCCGCCACAATGTTCTGGCCGTAAATCGGAACCGAACCGTTGGCAATATCCACCCCACGATGCATGGTACCCCAGCGGGGACCGAAACCGGAAGAGATGTTACGGACGGCCGGTACCGGCCATGCCATGGTTCCGCCGCCGTATTTGCCGCCGGAATTGCTGGCGTTGATAATCTCGGTAATCTTTTTCTCCAGCGCGTCCCATTGCGCCTTGGTGTTTTTCAGGCTGGTCTGATAATCTCCCAGCGTATTCTGGATATCCTGCACCGCTTTGTTCGCCTTCGCATACAGCAAGTCCAGCTCCGCCTTCTGCGCGTCCGCTTCCTTTTTCAGCGACTCCGCCTGGGAAAGCTGGGATTCCACGGATTCCTTATCCCCGGCAAGCGCTTCCTTTTCCGCGTCGATTGCCTGAATTTCTGTTTCCAGCTCGTCCATCAGCTGTTGGTCGTTCTTCGCCACCGTCTCCATCATCTTGGATTTAATCAGGTAATCGGTATAATCCCCGGTATCCAGCAGCATCTGGAGTGTGGTCATATTCCCGCTTTTGGAAATGGCGCGAAGCCGCTGGCGCAGTTCTTCAAACCGCTCGGCGATATCCGCTTCCTTCTCCGCGATGGCGGTCTCCTTCGCCGTGATCTTATCGTTCAGCGAGGCGATGTTTCCATTCAATGTGCTGATTTGGTTTTCATATAAATCCACCTGAGCGATCGCGTTTTCAATCTTTTGATCCAGCGTGGCCTTGTAGGCCTTCTGATCGGTCAGATTCTTTTCCTGTTCGCTGATCTGCTGCTGAAGGCGGTTAGCCTCCTCCTTCAGATCCTTGCTCTGCTGCTGAAGGTCGGACAGGCTGTCCGCCGCGTAAACCGGCAGCGCGGAAAAGGCCGGCCGGCGCGGAAAGGAGGAGCAGGGACGCCGAAAGCACGGCTGTCAGACGAACCGCTCTGTGTTTTTAAAGAACACCGGAAAGCCCTCCCTCTTCCTTCATATATTTCCGGATCGAAATAGCGCTGCCCGCCATACCCGTCAGCACGCCGATCCCCAGGAAACCGACCAGCACGATCCACCAGACGGAGAAAAGCTGACAAGTCCCTGCATCATGGAACCGAAATGGAACATCTCGGACAGTTTGGTATAAAGGAAATACAAAATGCCATAGGCCAGGCCGCCCGCGATCAGGCCGAGCACCATTCCTTCCACAACAAAGGAATCCGCACAAAAGCGTTGGTGGCGCCCACCGATTTCATGATGGAAATTTCAGACGGCGGTTATATACGGTCAGTTTAATGGTGTTGGCAATGATAAAGAGGGAAGCCAGCAGCAGCATCAGGATGATCCAGCCGCCCACCACCAGAAGAATATGCCGCACCCGGGTCAGGGTTGCCGCAATGTCTGCATTATAAGAAACATCCTCCACTTCGGGAATCTGCTGGATCTGCGCCAGCGTAGCGTCAAATTCCGTCAGATCTCCGAAGGTCACCACATAGGAATCCGGCATGGGGTTGTTTTTCCCCCTGCATGTCCTGATAGGTGGCCTCCGGAATGGAATCCTTATATTTCTCCAGCGATTCTTCCTTGAAACAAACGTCACGTCGGTGACGTTGGAGAGCCCTTTCAGCTTGTCCATCAAGGCCGCCGTTTCTTCTTCGGTGCAGTCCTCCCGGGCAAAGGCAACCACCACATTCTGCCATACACCCAGTCGAAAGCGCTGTCGATATTCACAAAGACCAGATACGCCCCGCCCGTCAGCAACAGGCAGGAAACCAGCACGCCGATGGACGCCACCGCCATAAACCGGTTCTGCCAAAGGCTTCGAAACCCTTCCTTAATCAGATACCGCAGGCTACTGAATCTCATAACGGCCTCCTTTCCCACTGCTGCGCAGCACGTCGTCGGCCGTCAGCTTGTCGGAAGGCCCGCCGCTTCGTCGGCCTGCGAACCGGTATCGGATACCACGCAGCCGTCCGAAATCTCAATAACCCGGCGGTGGAACATCCGCACCAGATCGTGCTCACTGGGTGACCACTGACCACCGTGGTTCCCCCGCCGGTTGATCTCGGTCAGCAGTTCCACAATCTCATAGAAAGCCGGATCAATGTTGCCGGTGGGTTCGTCCGCAATAATCATAGAGGGGTTATTCACCAGCGCCGGGCCAGGCTGACCCGCTGCTGCTCGCCGCCCGAAAGCTCTTTTTCGGATAACTTCTCGCCTTGTTCTGCAAGCCGACCAATCAAGAATATAGGGAACCCGCTTGCGCACATCCCGGTTGGAAGCCCCGGTCACCCGCATGGCAAACGCGACGTTTTCAAAGACCGTCATTATGGTTAATCAGACGGAAAGTCCTGAAAACGATTCCCATCGTACGGCGGAGATACGGGATCTCCCGCCGTTTCAGCTTGGACAGCTTGGCCTTAGTCGTTGATGACCACCTCGCCCGCAGTAGGAATCTCTTCCCGCATCATCAGTTTCAGAAAGGTGCTTTTTCCGGCGCCGGACGCACCCACGATAAACACAAATTCCCCCTTGTCGATGTGAATATTTACATCGAGAGGCTTTTATTCCGCTGTCATAGGTTTTTTATGTACGCCTCTGAACTCGATCAATGATACTCCCCCTGTTCTGCCTGTTTCTATGGGCGGGCCCGGCCCCGAAACGCGGATACCCCCAGAGGCTCCCGGCGGCCCATATTCTTCAGCGTCTGACCGAACGCGCTTGTAATCAAAGAAAGAATCGCCGCCCTTCCACGGATGTCCCCCGCAAGAAGCCCGCTGGGCGATTACAGAAAGCCCCGATGCAGGAGGACGGAAACACGCCGCCGCGGCTTCGGCCGCGGTTTCCCATGCCACTTTATCCTACCATTCGACCAAAGAGAAAAGCAACAGCTAAGATATTCCATAGGGAAAACCTAAGAAATTCAAGTCCTTCCGGTGTCCTTTCCGAAAAAGGCCGCTTTTCCGTCCTGACAAGAACCCTTCCTGAACAGGATGCGGTGAATCGACGAGAATAGTTTTCGCCCTGCAAAACGGAAAAACGGGAAAAACATAAACGCAGGCGCCTCCTGTCCGGAGCGAGGGACGCACCGCCTTACTCTATCGGAAAGCCAAACAAACGCCCAGATTTTTCCAATACAGAAAAATCTGCGCCGCACAGGCTTCCTGGCGGCGCAGACACGTTGTATCCATGCCCTTGGTGTATAAAAAGGTTCCGGCTTTCCAACGGCCAGCGGAGGCCGGACGGATTATTTCCGTCCCGAAAAAGCCGTGTGTCCTTTTTACACCGGGGGTAAAGTAAGTTGCGCGCAGCCAAACGACCGGATCCGGACAAACGGCCGCACTCGATTAATATTTTACCGATTCGCCATCAGGTATTTCTTCACCATCACGGCCACCTTGAATACGATCGCGTCGTCGAACTCCCGCAGATCCAGACCGGTCAGCCTTTTGATCTTTTCCAGACGATAGACCAGTGTATTGCGGTGGACAAAGAGCTTCCGGGAGTCTCAGAGACGTTGAGGTTGTTCTCGAAGAAGCGCTGGATGGTAAACAGCGTCTCCCTGATCGAGGGAATCGATGGAACCCTTCTTGAATACCTCGCGCAGGAACATCTCGCACAGGGTGGTGGGCAGCTGATAGATCAGCCGGGCGATGCCCAGGTTGTCATAGCTGACGATGACCTTCTCCGTATCAAAGACCTTGCCTACTTCCAAGGCGACCTGGGCTTCTTTGAAGGAACGGGCCAGATCCTTGATCCCTTCGACAACGGTGCCGATGCCAACCGTAGCCTGGGTATAGAACTCGCCGCCCAGGGTATCGACGATGGAACGGGCCAGCTTTTCCAAATCCTGCGAATCAATGCCGGCGCGGATCTCCTTCACCAGCGCAATATCGGTCTCATTGATATTGATAACGAAATCTTTGTTCTTATCCGGGAACAGGTTCTGCACGATATCGTAAGCGGAAATGTCCGTGCGAACCGCAATCGGATCAGCAACGACACGATTGACATCGTTGTTGAAGCGGAGCTCCCTCGCCTTAAGATAGATATCGCCCGGAAGAATATTGTCCAGAATCACGTTCTTGACAAAGTTGCCGCGGTCGTATTTCTCATCGTAATACTGCTTGATGCTGGCGAGGGAAACCGCCAGCAGAGAGGCGAATTTCGCCGCCTGATCGTCGGTTCCTTCCACAAAAAGGATATACTGCTGCGGGGGCGGGAGCCGAACGGCTTATAGGTATATCCGTCCCGGACAAACGCTTCGGTCGCGGAGAAGGAATCCGTGACGACCGCCTCACAGGATTCACCGATCCGCCAAGGTCGCTGAAGGCGATAATCGCGCAGGTCTCATCAACCACGCCGATCGTGCGGTCAATCGCATCCTTCATCTGGTGGACAACGCCCTGGAAAAGTCTGTTGGACATGATAATTTCCCCTCTTCTTTATAATTCTTTACAACGGGATTGGTAAAACGGCAATGCTGTAATGCGGCAACACGTCCCTTGCCCACCGGCCGCTCCAGAGAGAGGCGGAGGGCGCTGCCCATATCTTGTTCATAACGGGGACGGCAACACTACAGATGTAACCCTGAGTCAGACATTGCTGGATATACTAATAATCTTATTGTACACAATTGCCGTTTTTTTTTCAAGGACAAACCCGGGAAAAAAGTACAAAAGGAGAACTTTTTTCTTTCATTTTACAAATTGGACACAATATGCGCACCAAATCTTCTAAAAACGGGAATTTTCCAAAGACAACAGGCGGTTTTCTCCCTGTTTTTCTTTTCAACAGCCATGCGGCCCGCCTCCGGACACGCCTTCCTGTCAGAAAAACCGCGCCGGGCAGCAATGCCCGGCGCGGTTTATTCCCATAAATCAGTTGCAGATCGCGCGCTCGGTCTCCTTGTCGAAGATGTGAATCTTCGTGTTGTCGAGCACCACATCGATCTTGTCGCCCGGATGCGCGGTCGAAGTCGGCTCAACGCGGGCGGTGAAGGCGAAGCCTTCGGTATTGAAGTACAGATAGGTCTCAGCGCCCATCATTTCGGTCACTTCGATGTCCGCCTTGATCATGCAGTGCGGCAGACTCTCGAGATAACGGGTTCGTCGTGGACGTCCTCCGGACGAATGCCCATGATGACTTCCTTGTCCACATACTCATCCAGAGCGCCCTTGGCGTTCTTGGAGGCGGGCAGCGGAATCTGATACTTCACGCCGCGGGAGGTCTTGGTATCCTCGGAGCCGAACTCTACGAAGAACTCGTCGCCCTTTTTGAGCAGCTTGGATTCAATGAAATTCATCTGCGGGCTGCCGATAAAACCGGCGACAAACATATTGCACGGGAAGTCGTACAGATGCTGTGGAGACTCCACCTGCTGAATCAGGCCGTCCTTCATAACCACGATGCGATCACCCATGGTCATAGCTTCGGTCTGGTCGTGGGTAACATAGATAAAGGTCGTTCCCAGCTTTTGATGGAGCTTGGAAAGCTCGGTTCTCATCTGTGCACGGAGCTTGGCGTCCAGGTTGGACAGCGGCTCGTCAAAGAGGAAGACCTTCGGCTCACGGACGATAGCGCGGCCGAGAGCGACGCGCTGACGCTGGCCGCCGGACAGAGCCTTGGGTTTCCGGTCAAGCAGGTGAGCAATATCAAGGATACGGGCAGCTTCATCAACGCGGCGTTTGATTTCATCTTTTGGTGTTTTTCTGAGCTTCAGGCCGAATCGCCATGTTCTCAAACACCGTCATATGCGGATACAGCGCGTCCCATCCGGAGGCAGGAGGCTCGTCACCGTGGCGGCCTGCGGATCGCGGGAAACGCAGAGCAGCCCCGCCGGCTTGTTCAGCATCACATACAGATGACGGCGGTAAAGCAGCGTTCGGCCGGAATGCACGATTTCACCGTTTCGATGACGGCCACCTTGACGGACGGATCCCGCTGAACCGTACCGTCCACCGTCACTTTGCCGCTCCGGATCAGGCGCTGCGCCTCCCGGCGGGTAGCCGCGCCCTGAGAGGACAGAATTTTATCCAGGCGTTCCGCCATACCGTCCGCTCCCTTCGCTTTGTGATCCGCCGTCCGGCGGAACTCGTCCCCTCTGCGGGAAAACCGCGCCTTCACCGATAGCCGCTCCGCCGGGGCCGCTGCAAACAAGCCGTTTCCATGGATATGTCAACCGGTTAACTGCTTTCAGAATATCACATTCGCAGCGTCCCGTCAACCGGCAGACGCCTCCGAGGTAAATTTTGTCAATCCATGCATAAACCCGTTCAGTGCCGTGGAGGAAATGTCTCCGCCGATGATTTTGTCTTTGTATACATATATATTGGCGCGAACGTCCCCCTCGCCGGGAATGTTGAGGATTTTGTAGGTCCAGCATTTTACGCGCTTACCATGGTAAGGCTGAAGATCCATGCCCGCATCGGCCTGCAGGGCGTTGTACTGCTCAAACACATCGTCGAATTCATCCGGGATCAGCACTTCTTTTACCGCCGGCGTCTCGGAATCCACCGCGTACCCCAATTCCGTCAGAAAGGCGATCCGCTGCTCATCGTCCCGGCCAACCACCGGCGAAAGGGTCTCCGCCGCCCGTCCGCCGGAAGGCCAGACGATGGCGGCGATCAGTACGCCGATCAGGATCAGAACGCACACCAGCATCGAAAGGATCTGTTTTTTCGACGTCTTGAATGAAAAGACAAACACACGCTCACTCCCCGTTACACTTGTCGTTAGTTCAGTATATGAACGGCAGGGGACAGATATGAGCCGGCGGAGGCGTGTCGGAGAATTTCTCCCCCCCGTCCGGGCAGCGGATCGGAAAACAGACAAAGCAATTGCAGAAGGACTGCCGCGGCAGGATGCGCATCCTGCCGCGGCAGTCCCCGTTTCCGACGTCTTATCGCTCTTCCAGCGCCCGTTCCAGCCAGATGGAACCGATGTCCATGGCGTTGTATAGGCCGGTTTTTCTCGCTGCTTTTCAGGATGCGTTCCTTCATCCGCAGTTCCGGATCGGTGGACATCAGCTGCACCTGCACCTTGTCCGCCACCGTCATATCCTTCACCGTTTTGGTGGAAAGGATCTGCAGCATCACCACGCATTTATCCGCCATATCTCCGTAATACAGAACATTGCCCGACCGCACCAGCGGACGGCCTTTCCCGATAAGAAGCCGCCGTTCTTCTTTCCGGACTTTTTTCAGGGCTTTCCGCTTTACCGGCATTCTCCATTTTATCCGCCATTTCAGCCATTCCCGTTCCTCCTTTTCGGTATTCCGGCAATCCGCCGAACATCCTTCGGATTTCAGCAAAGGTTGCCGCTCAAAACATGGGCTGCCTTGCCGGCGCCATATACGCCGAGGTACCGGCGCGCCCGGCATTCGCCATATCGATTAGTTTATCACAGAATCCCCGGTCTGTAAAAGCCGGCTTTCCGGAGAGTCCCCCTGCTCCGGGATCCCGCGTGATATATTGCTTTTTAAGAAACGCCGACAGCCTCTTTAAATACCTTGGAAAAATAAAGGGGATCGGCATATCCGAGCAGGGCCGCATTTTTTTTATCGACGTAATGCCCTGATCCATCAAAAAACCGCATGCCTGATTCGCAGCGTTTTCAAACACTCCGAAAAACTGACGCCGTGCTTTTCCTTGAACATATGGGAAAAGATATTTGGGAATTGTAGCCGAACACATCCGACACAGAGGACAAAGCGAAATTTTCGGCTCCATAAAATGCTCTTCAAGATATCCGAGCACCTGGTTAATCGTATAATTGCCGCTCTCTTTGCTGTCGCGGAACTTCGAGAAGGCATACAACAGCATACTTTCACTGAGAAGATCCATGTTTTCCTTGTTCGCACGCGTCAAGCCGTCCTTCCACAGGGAATCAGCCCATCGTAACCACAAAAGACGCAGGACGAGGAGGAAATTCAAACCTCTGAAAAAGCTCATCCGCTCGCTTCCCCGAAAAGCTGATATACATATACTGCATATTCCCCGTGTTTTCAATACAAAAGGGATCCCCAAAAGCTGAAAAAAGCATCCCGGAGCTGAGGGCGCCCAGGAACAGGTTGGTGCGGTAATATCCCGTCCCGCTAATCACCAGATACGCCGCATGGGTCTGGGATATCCGGGCGGCCCTTTCTCGGAGGCCTCGCTTTCGTATATAAAATTCGTGGTAACGATATTTTCCCCGTATTCGCCGCGCTTGTCGGAACAAACTTGCAGATATTTCTGCTTTTCATGCCGCCGCTCTCCGTCCATAAAAAAGTATCGTCTGTTATTTTGGAATCATTATAACAGCCGCCGTTCGATTACAACCATATTCCATCATTTAATAGAAAAAAAACCATTTAAAAGCCCGTTTTCATCCCATATAATATCCCATATAATAAGCGAAACGGAAATAGTGGGATGAGTTTGTATTACGGTGTCATTACGATTGCTACGCTGATGTTCAGCCTGCAATTCCTTTTCAATCAGCAGTTTGAGAAGCAATGCGGCAGCGGGCCGCGCTCCACGCTGGTGTTTTTCTCCGGCTACAGCGCGGCGGGGCTGCTTGTGCTGCTGATAATCAACGGTTTTGTTTTGAATTCAGCTCTTTTTCCTAATCATGGCAATCCTTACTGCTCTGAACGGTCTGGCCTATACCGTTTGCAGCCTGAAAGCTTTCGGAAAAATCAATCTTTCGCTCTACCCGTTTTTTCCATGCTGGGAGGAATGATGCTTCCCTTTTCTTCGGTATTTTTTCTTCGATGAAAAATTTACTGGCGGAAGCTCCTATGTATCGCTTTGGTGGCGGCTTCTCTGCTCCTGACCATCCGACGCGGCGCAAAAACTCAGGGCTTTGGTATTATGGAGGAATATTCCTTCTGAACGGTCTCGCCGGGGTACTTTCCAAAATATTCGAAGCCGCGCCGTTTGAAAAAAAACCAGCGCGGCGGGGTATTCCGTGCTGAGCGCCATGGCCGCGGTGTTTCCTTTCTTTTTATTCTTTTGCCCTTCGTTAAAGGGGAAAAGGTGCGGCTGAACTTTCGCGCAGCAGGAACCAGGCTGGGTTACGGCGTACTTAACAAAGTGGGCAAGTTTCTTTTGCTGATTGCTCTGGCTCATCTTCCCGCTTCGGTACAATATCCGATGGTTACGGGCGGAACGATGATTTTCTCCACGATACTCTGCTGCATAACCCCGGAAAAGCCGTCCGGCAGGGATATCGCCGCCGTTACACTGTCATTTATCGGAATCCTGGCGCTTGTACTGATTCCGTAAATAAGTCATAAAACGCAAAGCAGGAGGAGAGTATTATGAAAGCAGCGAAACCCATTAAGATCGGTATTTTCGGACTGGGAAGAGGCTACGATTACACCGACAGCATTCTGATGAACAATGGAGAAATCACAGCCATATGCGACACGGATGAGAAAAAGCGCAGCCGAATGGCGGAAAAGCTTGGAAAACCATGTTGCCGTTTACGCGGATTTCGACTCTTTTATTGAGCACGATATGGACGCGGTGTTTCTCGCCAATTGTTTTCATGAGCATGCGGGTTTACGCCATTCGCTGTCTGGAAAGGGCATTCATGTCCTGAGCGAATGTCTCAGCAACGGGACTATAATGCGACGGCGTTGCGCTGGTGCGTGCCGCTGAAAAAGCAGCGCGATATACATGCTGGCCGAAAATTATCCGTTTATGCTGTTCAATCAGGAAATGAAGCGGGTTTATAACGGCGGGACGCTTGGAAAAGCGGTATTTGCCGAAGGGGGAGTATAATCACAATTACGCGCCGGACAATTATGATTTTCTGAGAAATTGCCGCCCCTTTGAAAAGCATTGGCGCAATTATCTGCCCCGCACCTATTATATAACCCATTCTCTGGCGCCCCTGATGTATATCACCGGCACCCGCCCGAAAAAGGTTTCAGGCGCTTCCCCTGCTTCTCCCCACTGGGAAGAATATCCCTCCTGTTCGGTGGTAGGCGATCTGGCGGCGATTATCACCACCCTGAACGAGGACGACTCGGTGTTCCGCGTAACCGGCTGCTCCGCATTCGGCGCTTCCGAAAATTCTTACCGTATCTGCGCGACCAAGGGACAGATTGAAAACGTGCGCGGAACCGACGGCAAGATCATGCTGCGCTATAACGACTGGCAAATTCCCGAGGGAATGCAGGATACCAACTTCTACAAGCCCGAATGGAACGACGATTCCGCCGATCTTATCGATAAGACCGGCCACGGCGGCGGGGATTACTTTGTCATGAATAAATTTTTTCGAAGCGATCAATAACGGGGTACCAAGCCGGTTTTGACGTATATTTTGCCACCACCACCGCTTCGGTGGCAATCCTTGCTCACCGTAGTATACTGGCGGGAGGCGTACCCATGGAAATCCCGGATTTTCATAAGGAGGAGGACGCGTAAAATACGAGAACGATATTCTTTCTCCCTTCCCGTCGGCAGACGGCGGCGCGCCCACCCTCCCTGCCTGCTCGCACCCGGATTTCCGTCCGTCGGAGGATCAGGTAAAGCGATATCTCCAAATTGTCTCTCCGTCCGAAGCGGATCCTGCATAAACGGAAGCGAGGAGGCCGAATCCATCCCGGAAAAGCCGCCCGGAAAAGATGAAAAAAGCGCTCCTGAAAAATCAGGAGCGCTTTTTGACAGATTTACCCGTCCTCTGCCGAATCAACCCCGTCAGCTGTTCAGATAAGACTGCACCAGCGCACGCAGCAGCTCATCCCGATCGAGACGGCGAATGAGGCTGCGGGCATTGTTATGGGTGGTGATATAGGTGGGATCCTCGGACAGCAGGTAGCCGACGATCTGATTGATCGGGTTATAGCCTTTCTCCCGCAGAGCATCGTACACCGTGACAAGCACCTGCTTCATTTCCTGTTCCTTATCGTCGCCGATGGAAAAGGTCATTGTTCTGTCCAGCATATAAGCCGCCTCCATTCCGTCGCGTAGTCCTCTGATTCATGCTATGCCTATACAGGGGAAATATGCCATAAAGCATCGCGCCCGTGAAAAAGGGCGGCGGCGGGCTTTCCGCAAAAAAGACGGAAAAGGAGAATACCGCTGGCATTTCTTCTGAACAACATTATAACGTATCGGCCCTTGTTTTTCAAAGGGGATTATACGCGCAGCTCGCATCCTTTTTCTTTCAAATTTCGAAAGATTTTCTGAAGAGCGCCGTCAATTTCCTGATCCGTCAGAGTCCCCTGAGCGGAACGGAAGGTCAGCGAATAGGCCACGCTCTTCTTGCCCGTAAGGATCTGCGCTCCGCGGTACACGTCGAAAAGCGTCACACTCTCCAGATTTTTTCTCCGGAGGAGCGGATCGTTTTCTCGATCTCCGCGACAGGAAGTTCCTCGTCGCACAGCAGGGCGAGGTCCCGTTCCACCGCCGGGAAGCGGGGCAGCGGCTTATAATAGGTGATCTTCTGCTCCGAAGCGTAGAGGGGCTTCCAGATGAATCTCCGCCACAAACGCCCGGCCGCCGAGCCCATAACGCTCCGCCGTGTCGGGATGCAGCTCGCCGAATACCGCAGCGGTCTCCCCGTCCAGAACGGCGGCCGCCTGACGGCCGGGATGGAGATACGGCTCCGCCGCCCGCTCATACTCCGGCGTCCGGCCAAAGACGGCAAACACCTCGTCCACGAGCCCCTTCAGGGTGTAAAAATCCTCCCTTCGCCATACAGGCCAAGAGACAGCACCGGCAGTTCGGCCGGCTGCTCCGTGGCCGGCATGGATTTCGCCACGAACCGCTTGCTTACCTCAAAAAGCGGACGGAAGGGATTTTCCCCGCATAGTTGGTGGAAAGCACCGTAAGCATACTGCTGGTAAGCTGGGTGCGCATCACCGAATATTCCTCCCCGAGCGGGTTGAGCAGGGTAATCTGACGGCGGCGCTCATCCTCTGCGGCGAAACCGAGCTGATCGGCCGCCTTCGGGCTGATGAAGGAATAGGTGGTGATCTCATACAGACCGAGGGCGATCAGCCGCGCCTTCAGCCGGTCGGCGGCCTTCCGCTCGGGCAGCTTCCGGCCCCGGACGATCTCGCCCCGCATCGGGGTTCCGACGATATGGTCGTAGCCGTAAATCCGCATCACTTCCTCCGCCAGATCGGCCCGGCCCTCGATATCGTCCCGGAAGGAGGGGATGGCGCAGGTCAGCGTTTCTCCGTCAAGGACGGTGCGGATATGCAGACGGTTCAGGATTTCGGCCATGGTTTCGGCCGGGATAGCAAGCCCAGCAGGGCGTTGATCCCATCGGCGGTCACGGTCAGCACCCGCTCCTCCGGCAGGCCGTCGTTCACGTCGATCGCGCCTTCCACGATATCCCCCGCGTCCAGCTCGTCGATGAGCTGGAGGGCGCGGTTCATCGCGTACTCCACATTCATAATGTCCACGCCCTTCTCAAAACGGGCGCTGGCTTCGGTGCGCATACCGAGAGCGCGGGCGGTCTTCCGCACGCTGTCCCGGCGGAACTTCGCCGTTTCAAAGAAAAGGGCGGGGGTGTCGGCCTTAATCTCGCTGTCCAGCCCGCCCATCACGCCGGCGATGCAGGAGGGCTCCTCCGCGTCCGCGATCACCAGCATCTCCGGGGTGAGGGCATGCGGCTTGCCGTCCAGAGTGGTCATCGTCTCCCCGTCCTTCGCCCGGCGGACGATGCTCTGCCCGCCCCGCAAGTCCCGCAGGTCGAAGGCGTGCATGGGCTGTCCGGTTTCCAGCATAACGAAGTTGGTAATATCCACGATATTGTTGATGGGGCGCATTCCGGCGGACTTCAGGCATTGCTGCATCCACTCGGGGAGGGCCCCACCCGCAGGTTGGTCACCACCCGGCCGTAATACCGGGGGCAGAGATCGAAATCCTCCACCGTGACCCGGATATGGTCATGGATATCCCCATTTTCGGGGTATAGACCGGCTCGGGCAGGCGGATGGGAGCTTTCAGCGCCACGGCGACTTCCCGCGCAATGCCCAGGACGCTCTGGCAGTCGGGGACGGTTGGCGGTGACCGAGAAATCGATGATTACGTCGTTCATCCCGAGAATTTCCCGCATATCGGTGCCAACCGGACAGCTTTCATGCCGCGTAAGAATCAGGATACCGTGCACTTCCGCCCCGGGATAATCCGCTTCCCTCAGGCAAAGCTCCTCGCCCGAGCAGCATCCCGTTGGAGGAACGCCCCGCAGCTTCCCCTTCTTGATATGCGCGCCGTTCGGCAGGTGAGAATCGTGCAGGGCGACCGGCACCATCGCGCCCTCAAACACGTTGTCCGCGCCGGTCACGATCTGAACCGGCTCCTCCCCGCCCACATCCAGCTGGCAGATCTGCAGCCGGTCGGCGTCGGGATGCTTTTCCAGCCGGATGATCCGGCCGGTCACCACGTTATCCATGGTCTGGGACAGGTCGTCGATCCCGTCCACCTCAAAGCCGCTCATAATCATTTTATCGCACAACTCCTGCAGCGGGACGGTGATATCCACATACCGCCGCAGCCAGTTGAGAGATACTTTCATGCGTATGCCTTCCTTTCTTAACCGTTTTCCGGCCGTTATTTCGCGAACTGCTCGAGGAAACGGCGATCGTTCTCGAACAGCAGGCGGATATCGCTGATGCGGTGCCGGGGTGGTGGTCAGCCGGTTCCAGCCCGATACCGAACGCGAAGCCGGAATACACCTCCGGGTCGATGCCGCAGCCGGAAAGGACGTTGGGATGCACCATCCCCGCGCCCAGAATCTCAATCCAGCCCGTGCCCTTGCAGACGCGGCAGCCCTTGCCGCCGCAGGCGGAGCAGGTGACGTCCACCTCGGCGCTGGGTTCGGTGAAGGGGAAGAAAGAGGGACGGAAGCGCACCTTGGTTTCCGGCCCGTAAATTTCATGGGCGAACTGCTCCAGCACGCCCTTCAGGTCGCACATGGTGACCCCCTTGTCCACCACCAGGCCCTCCACCTGATGGAACACCGGGGAATGGGTCGCGTCCACCTCATCGGCGCGGTACACCCGACCGGGGCAGATGATACGGATGGGCGGGTGCGCCCTTCCATCGTGCGGATCTGGGCCGCCGACGTCTGGGTGCGGAGAAGCAGGTTCTCCCCCCGATATAGAAGGTATCCTGCATATCCCGGGCGGGATGATGCTTCGGGATATTCAGAGCCTCAAAGCAGTAATGCTCGGTTTCCACCTCCGGGCCGTCCGCCACATCGAAGCCCATCGACTGAAAAATGTCGATCAGCTGATCCAGCACGCTGTTCAGCGGATGAAGGCTGCCTACCGCCGTCTTTTTCCCCGGCATGGTCACATCGATGCGTTCCTCCGCGAGACGGCGCTCTTTCAGCGCGGCCTCCAGCTCCGCCTCCCGGGCCGTGAAGCGGGTCTCCAGTTCCTGCCGGGCTGGTTGACCATCTGGCCCGCCTTGGGACGTTCCTCCGCCGGCAGGGCGCCCATGCCCCGCAGCAGCTCGGTCAGGGATCCTTTTTTTCCATCACCCTCACGCGGAGCTCTTCCAGTTCCTTTTTATCCGGCAGCGATTCCAGCTTTTCGAGCGCCTGCCGGCGCAGCTCTTCGAGTTTTTCTTTCATAGAACCGTTCCTTTCTTTCGGAATAACCGTTTCTCCGTTTTAGGAAGCGGAGAGGCCGAAGGCAATAAAAAGCCCCCGTCCCCTCCTGCGAAAAGGACGCGTCCTTTCCGCCGTAAAGGGACGAAGACCAAAGCGTACGCTCATCCGTCTCCGCGGTACCACCCTGTTTTTTGCCTTGAAGCAAACACTCCAGCGACCGATAACGGCGTCCTCCGTCGAAGCCTACCGCCGTCCGCGTTTCCGCGCGCTTCAGCCCCGCCGCTCCGGAGCGAACTTCCCTGCTGTTTCCCGCGGGCCGCTTTCAGCCGGCGGCGGCCTCTCTCTTTTGCGGTACTCCGGCCCGGCCCGTCGCCCGGCAGGGTACTCTTCTCCATCCATGCGTTTGCTTTACCATACCACATCCGAACGGAAAAAGCAAGGGGGAAGAACGCGTGGGGGTGTCCTAATCGCACATTTTATAAAACAAGTATTTTAGACATGCGCATATAGAAGATGCCTGTTTTCAAGGAGGAAAGCGTCACCGCTTAGAATCCACTTTTTATTAACTGCGTTTTTTGGACACTCCCGAACGCGTAAGTTCCTACACGAGAACGCGTAAGTCCTTTCGAACAAAAGGATACGGGAAGAGACGCCCTCTCTTCCCGTATCCTTTTCCGTCTTGTCCCCGGCTGTCCTATCCGTCTTTTTTTTCTTCCAGCCTTTCCGGCTTTTCTTCCCGTCCTTCCCTTTCCCGGTTCGCCAACCGCTGGATCGCCCGCGCGTGCAGCGTCAGCAGATACCGCCGGAATAGCCGGTTTCCTCCGCCATCCGGGTCCAGCTTTGATACCGCAGATAATGCCGGCACAGCACATCCCGTTGGAGGGGCGGCAGCGGGCAGACGCGAAGCCGTTCATACAATTCCCGGCGGGCCGTCTGCTCCCGCACCCGAAAAAGCCGCCGCCTCCAGTGCGATCTCTTCCATTCCATAGTCGTTTTCCCCTGCGGCGAGCAGGCGTTCCCGTTCTTCGGCCTGCTCATGAAAGACGCGGGCGCGGCCCGCCCAAAGGCGCAGAGTCCGGATGTCCTCCTCCGGGTCTTCTTTTTCTTTCCCCGCTTCCGATTTTTTTTCTGCTCTTTCCCTTCTTTTCGGTTCAAATCAGTCCCCCCCTTCCTCTGTTTCCACCACGTTTCGGCGGCCGCAAAGCCGCTCTGCTCCCGATTTTTTATAATCGTTCAGCCGGGCAATGATAGAATAAATTTGCCAAATTTTTTCCGAATTGTGTTACGATTTGGTCCGAACAAACCACAGGAGAGGATCGCCATGAATGCTGCGGCCGACGGAAACAATGCCAAAAAAGCCGAAAAAGGAAATCGTCGTCACCCTTTGCCGTCCTTCTTTCGCTGAGTCTTCTGGCCGTATTGCTTTTCTGCGCCGGACGCCGCGGCATCTCCGCTCAACACAGCCGGACACGTCCACAGCAGCCGTCGGCGGACAGAAGGCTTCTTCCTCCTCTTTCCCGGATACCGCCTCTTCCCCGTCCTCCGCTCAGACGGAGTCGTCCGTCTTTCTTCCGTCGTCTCCGCCGTCTCCGCCGCCTCTACCGCCGTCCGTACCGGAACGACGACTTCCTCCCAGATACCGTCTCACGCAAAACGGCCGCCGAGGCGGATGCCGTCCTGAGACCACAAGCCGCCGCTCACCGCCGAAGCCAGGGAAGCCGTCTCCCGGGAGGTTCGCGCGGAATACGCTGACCGGATCGCAGACCGCGAGGCCGCCCATAAAAGCGCTCAGGCGGAGTATACCCGGCGGCTGGAGGAAATTGCTCTGGAACGGTACGACCGGGAACAACGGATAAACGAAGCTTATGCCAACAACGGGCAGTTCGGTTCGACGCCCATCAGGCCGCGCTGGATGCCGCCCGTTCCTATCGGCAAAACGATTACGACCGCATCCTGACGGAAAGGGATCAGAACAGGCGGAGTATGAGGAGTGGATGGAGCACCGAACAAGCCATTCAGGAGAAGATCGCCGTCCTTCTCGCCAGAGACTATGCGGCACCCTGACCCCTGTAAACGGCCGGATACCGCTCCATCCACTCCCTGAGACGCACTTTACGCCGTTTCGCGCCTTACCGCAAGCCCTGAAAAAGGGAATCCTGTTCGCATAAATCGCTATCGCTTCGCCTTAACTATTTCAACGTGCAGATATAAAGAAATCCGGATTGATAAACGTCCCGCCGGTCAGAAAAATATTTTTTCGGTTAAGACGGTTTCGAAAAGAGAGCGCTGTAAAACGATACATTTTACAACGCTCTTTTTTGTTTTGTCCGTCTTGCCCGTCATATTTTCCCCGTCGCTCGGGTGACGATTTTCAAAACCCTTCTTCTATTATAAGGAGAAAAAGAATGTCTTTTTGTAAACCATAAAACGAACTTTTTAAAATTTTTTATTCCGGAAACCTGCCGCCGTTTTTCAGCACAGCCTGTACCACCTCGTAAATTCGCTCGTCCGCGTCCAGAATCGCGGCCCGGCGGGCGTTTTCTCCCATCCGCCGCAATTCCTCCGGCGCGGAAGCGATCCGTTCCATTGTCTCCCCACAATGCGTCGGCGGTCAGATTCTTTTCCTCAATGCAGACCGCCGCCCCTTGTTCACCAGCGCCATCGCGTTGTGGTATTGGTGATTTTCCGCCACATTGGGAGACGGAATCAGAATGGAAGGCTTGCCGGCCGCCGGCAGCTCGCTCAGGGTCATCGCCCCGCAGTGGGAAATCACCACATCCGCTGCCGCCATGCAGCGCGGCATATCGTCAATATACTCCCGCACTGTAATCCCGGTCGTTTTCTCCGGCACCCCAACTCCCGCAGACGGGCGCAGGTGGAATCCCAGCCCGATTTTCCGGTGGCGTGGATGTGCTGAAACCGGCCGTCCTTCACGCTGCGGGCGAGCACCTCGGCCATCGCGGCGTTTACCCGTTCCGCCCCAGACTGCCTCCAACCGACAGGATTAGCGGACGGCTGTCCAACTCCAGCTCCCGGCGGGCCTTTTCCCGGTCGAGGTGACGAAATTCCGGGCGGAGGGGTTTCCCGTAACCACCACGCGGGCTTCCGGCGGCAGATATTTTTTTCGCGTCCTCGGCGCAGATCAGCACCGCCGCCGCGCATTTGGACAGCATCTTCACCGTCACCCCGGGGAAGGCGTTGATTCATGCACCAGCACGGGAATTCCCATTTTCGCCGCCTTGCGCAGCACCGGGCCGCTGACATAGCCGCCTGTTCCGATGGCGATATCCGCCGGAACTCACGAAGGATGCGGGCGGAGGCCATCTCCGCCATCACCGCATGAACGGCGGCGGAAATATTCCTCCCGACATTTTTCAGCGACAGCCGCCGCTGGAAGCCGCGCACGTCTACCGTCTCAATCCGATAGCCCGCCGCGGGAACCAGCCGGGTTTCCATCCGGCCCTTTGCACCGACAAAAGGATCTCAGCGTCCGGCTGTTCTGCTCGGATCTTGGCGGCAATGGCCAGCGCCGGGTTGATATGCCCCGCGGTGCCGCCGCCTGTCATTAATACGCGCATGGGAATTCCTCCTGTTTATGTATAAAAACAGCGGTATTGCCCGACGCAATACCGCCCGTTTTGTGCCCGCAGCAGGCCGCGCCGCTGAAAAACGCCCCATATCCATTTTTGGGGCGGCCGTGGTATACACGAAAACTTCGGGAAAATGCCGAACGGCATTTTCGGTTGCGCCGCCGGAAAACGCTGGAACCGATTTCTTGTAGGCGGCCGCGGTATACCTGAAAGCTCCGGGAAAATGCCGAACGGCATTTTCAGTTGCGCCGCCGGAAAACACTGGTATAAATCTCTTTTGGGCGGCCGTGGTATACACGAAAACTTCAGGAAAATGCCGAACGGCATTTTCGGCTTGCGCCGCCGGAAAACACTGGTATAAATCTCTTTTGGGCGGCCGTGGTATACACGAAAACTTCAGGAAAATGCCGAACGGCATTTTCGGCTACGCCGCCGGAAAACACTGGTATAAATCTCTTTTGGGCGGCCGTGGTATACACGAAAACTTCAGGGAAAATGCCGAACGGCATTTTCGGTTGCGCCGCCGGAAAACGTTGGTATAAATTCCTTTTGGGCGGCGCTACGGTTCCTTCCCCTTTCCCAGCGAGGCGTTTCGTGAAACCGAAAGCACCACGCCCATCTGTGCCAGCAGCATCACCAGAGAAGTGCCGCCGTAGCTGAAGAACGGCAGACTGATGCCGGTGTTCGGATGGTATTGGTAACCACCGCCATATTCATCACCGCCTGCAGCCCGACCTGAACCGTCAGGCCGACCGCGAAAGCATGGAACCGAATTTATCCGGCGACTTCATCCCGATGGTAATGCCCCGCCAGAGGAGAAGGGCAAACAGCACGATCACCAGCACCGCCCCAACAAAGCCCATCTCCTCGCAGATGACCGAAAAAGATAAAGTCGTTGTGGGGTTCGGGCAGGAACAGATGCTTCTGGCGGAATTTCCCAGCACCCTGTCCCATCACGCCGCCGGAACCGATGGCATAAAGGGACTGAATGGTCTGCCACGCCTCGTCCCGGTTGGTGGCGTACGCCTCGAAGGGGTGCAGCCAGACGTTGATCCGATCCTGCTCATATCCTTTGACGAAAACCATGTAAATGACCGCGCCCACGCCCAGTCCCAGCGTCCCCAGCAGATACAGCAGCCGGGTGCCGCCGACATACATCATGATGATCCCGATACCCAGCAGCAGAATGGTGCCGGACAGGTGAGGCTCCAAAAACACCAGTCCGCAGGTAACCCCCAGGATCACCATAAAGGGCAGATACACGGCGAGGAAGGTTTTCATCTTTTTATGATTGATGGATATCAGGTGCGCAAACAGCAGGATCAGTGTGAATTTGGCGATTTCGGAGGGCTGAAACTGTAACCCCGGAAGCCGTATCCAGCGGTGAATGCCGGTGGAACTGGGCATCATCAGCACAACGCCCAAAAGAATAAAGGACACCAGCATCAGCGGGATGGCGAAATGGTGCAGGATATGATAATCGACCGTGGAAATAATCAGCATCGCCGCCACGCCGATCGCCGCGAAAATCAACTGCCGTTTAATAAAATAAAAGCTGTCTCCGTCGTTCCAGTAATAGGAATACGCATAGCTTGCGGAAAACTGACTGATTAGCCCGACCACCAGAATAATCATCAGAATAATCAGGAAGGGCATATCAAAGCCCTGCGACACGGAGAACAGGCGAAATCGCTTTTTCGGTTTGGAGGGCGCGGCGGAAAGCGCCGCAGACTTCGATGCTGCCATGGGTTCGACCTCGCCTTTCCAGCCGTCTCGACGGCTTGCTGTGGTTGCCGTTTTCCGAACCATCCTTACACAGTATGCGGAGAGCTCCCGCATTTATGCACAGCCAGTGCGCTCCGATCCGATTTACGCGGCCACCATCAGATACCAGGAGAGCAGTCCGCCGAACAACGTAATCAGAGAGAATACCAGCACGATTTTGTTCTCGCTCCATCCGCACATCTCGAAATGATGATGCAAAGGGCTCATTTTGAACAGGCGCTTGCCGTGGGTCAGCTTAAAATAGGTCACCTGCAGCATGACCGACAGGGTTTCCGCGATATACACGATTCCCACCGGCACCAACAGAAACGGCTGGTTGATGCCGAAGGCCAGCGCCGTCAGCAATCCCCCGAGGAAAAGGGAACCGGTATCCCCCATGAACACCCGGGCGGGATGGAGATTCCACACCAGGAAACCGGCCACACCACCGGCCGCCGCAGCCGCCAGCAGTCCCGCCCCGAAATATCCGATAATCCCCGCCGCGATCAGGAAAAACAGGATGGCGACGAAGGTAACCGTGCCGCACAGACCGTCGATGCCATCGGTCAGATTGACCGCGTTCGCCATCGCCACCACCACGAACATGCAGAACGGGATGAACCAGATACCGAAGTCCACCAGACCAACGAACGGAACGTCCACCTCGGTGCCCCGCGCCATGTAGATCGACAGAGCATATCCGAGCGCAATCAGCAGCTGGGCAAACAGCTTTTGTCCCGCCGTCAGCCCGAGGTTCCGTTTTTTGACCACCTTGATGTAATCATCCGCAAAGCCGATTGCTCCGCAGCAAAGCGCCAGCAGCAGCCCGCCGAACAGCCTGGTCAGGGGGTCAGCGGCGTGGCGTCCAGAACCTTTCACCGGCAGGAACAGCTCGCAGACCGCCACCGCCAGCAGGAATGCCAGCAGCGTCGCCCCCGATGAACAAATACCCCGCCCATCGTGGGCGTACCCTGCTTTTTTATGCCAGGACGGGCCTTCCTCCCGAATCATCTGGCCGAAATGCAGCTTATGGAGCGCCGGTATCACCCAGCGGCCCGCCAGCGCGGAGAGCAGAAAGCCGCCAGCGCCGCCGCGCCCACCGTAATAATCTGGGTAAAGTCCATGGTGACTCCATTCGACAGCTGCATTGTTGCTTTTTATAGTATCCATTGATTTTCCCCTCAAATCCCCGGATTGCGTTTTTTTCTTTCGAAACGGATCTTTACGGAACGATTCTACTTTTCCGCGGCCGTCCCTTCCTTCAGCGCGTCCGCGACGACCTCCCGCTCATCCAGATGGATGACCCCATCCTTCAGCACCTGATAGGTCTCGTGCCCTTTTCCGGCCAGAAGAAGGGTATCCCCCGGCTGCGCGTTCCGGATCGCCCAGTGGATCGCTTCCACCCGGTTGGGAATCACCGTGTAGGGCGGGCCGCCCGCCGCAGGCAGTCCGGTCAGATATCTTCGATAATCGCTTCCGGCTCCTCCGTGCGGGGATTATCCGACGTAATCACAAGGTAACGGACAGCGCGGCGGCTGCGGCCGCCATCTTTGGGCGCTTCCTTATCCCTGGTCCCCCGCCGCAGCCGAACAGGGTAACCAGCCGGCCGTGGCAGCATTCCCGCATGGTTTTTGGCAGATTTTCTCCAGCCCGTCGGGGGTATAGGGCGTAATCGATCACCGTAAAGTCCCGGCCGGTCGGTACGATCTCGGCCCGGCCCTTCACCCCTCTGGCGTGGCAGAGATGTCCACCAGCCGGTCAAACGGCAGTCCGGTCAGGCGCAGGCGGCGGCCGCCAGCGCGTTATACCGAGAACAGGCCGGGATCGCCAGCCGGATCCGTCCGATCTGCGCGGTTCCCACCAGTTCAAATCCACGCCGTCGGGACGGGGCCGGATATTTTGCCGTATAGGTCGCCTGATCGAGATGGGCGGAATAAGTCACGACGGGACAGGTCAGCCCCCTCCGTCAGCTTTTTCGGCCCAGGGGTCATCCGCGTTCACAACGGCATACCGGCAGAGAGAAAACAGCTTTTTGGCCGCAAGATAGTTTTCCATCGTCCCGTGGTAATCGAGATGATCCTGCGTCAGGTTGGTGAATACCGCCGCGTCAAAGGTGCATCCCCCCACCCTCTCCTGATCCAGCGCGTGGGAGGATACCTCCATCACCGCGTAGGTGCAGCCTTCCGCCGCCATCAGGGCCAGCATGCTCTGCAGGTCGTAAGGATCGGGAGGGTATGGGCCGAGGGGAGTACCCGCTCCCCGATCATGTTCTGGATCGTGCCGATCAGGCCGACCTTCTGGCCGCAGGCTTCCAGCACCGTTTTCAGCATATGGGTGGTGGACGTTTTTCCGTTGGTGCCGGTGATGCCGATCAGATGCAGCCGATCCCCCGGCCGCCCAAACCAGTTGGCGCACATCTGCGCCCAAACCGACCGGGTAGAGGGCACCAGCACCAGCGCCGCCGTCCCGGTGCAGCCGGGACAGCCAACCGCTTCCTCTGCAATAATCACCGCCGCCCCGCTTTTTCCGCCTGCGCGGCATAGCGGTGGCCGTCCGCCCCGGTTCCGCGGATGCAGACGAACGCCCAGCCCGGGCCTGCCCGGCGGAATCGCAGGTGATGCCCTGCAATCTCCCGATTGCCGGCCTCTTCGCCGAGCGTTACCGGCACGCCGCTGAATATCTGAAAGCTTCATCCTTCTATCCCTTCTTTTCCTGTAGAAATGGAACCGCTCTTTCCCTCTGACAAAAAGAGGGCGGCTAGGCGATGGAATCCTCGTACACAAAGCTCACCTTGACCACCGTGCCGAGCGGGCCTGTTCGCCGGGGGAAACTGTCTGGGAGGCGGCTTTCGCCGTTCCGCTGTCCAGCTCCAGACCGATCATCTGGATATTGATATTCGCGTTCGCGGCGGCCACATTGGCCTGAGCCAGCGTCATGCCGCTGAAATCCGGC
>VOFB01003962.1_pt1 | contig 34996 bp, 64 predicted proteins | sample 5384141 | NCBI WGS metagenome assembly VOFB01 (sample SAMN12384721, study PRJNA508395) | human gut metagenome | isolation source: healthy gut A | host: Homo sapiens | reverse complement strand
AATAGAACAGTAATAATTGCTTTTGCTCCTACTTATAATAAGGAGGGAGCAATTTTTTTGCCTATTTTGATTGGTGTGCGGAGGTATGAAAGGTGAGACATTACAGACGCGGCGAACATGGAAAAACATCTTTGAAAATGAAACGAATTAAAAATATTGCGGCAACGCTGCATCAGACGCAAAGCGGAACAAGCCACGGTGGGAAATGTGACCATACAAAGCATTTTCCAACACAGAAGGTCCCATTTATTCCGACGTGCTGGGCAGTTATACGGGAATGACCTATGACGATGAAGCTCCCTGTACAAGATGCAGATGATTTGTAAATAAAGAAATATTTTCCCCGCTGCTTCATAAGAATGAACAAAGCGGGGGATTATTACATGGTATTCAACTTCAAACGTAAAACAATTATCATCGCTTCCGTTGTTTGTATCGGGGTGTGCGGCGCCATTGGCGGAACTGTTGCAGGTATCTATTGTACGGGACAATACACAGTGTCCGATATGCAAACGGAATCGTTATCACAGAGTACCTCGGCAGAGTCCATACAGGAGTCGGCCGGGGAATCTAATGTTGAGGAATCTGTGCAATCACAGACCACAGAATCACAGACAGAGGAAAAAGAAAGAGTTTATCAAGTATGTGGAATTTAATGTCACATACGCGGCTCTGAAAAAGCGCTGCAAATTGACATTAAGAGCCATGAAGAAAAACGCGGAAGTGAAAATCAGCTGGATTGATTTACTGGCATATTTGGGAGCCAAATACGGCGGAGATTTTTCAAAATATCAAAGCTCTGACATGGATACATTAGTAGATAAACTTCAGTCGGGAGAAAACAATGGAATCTCTCTCAGAAGGAATGCAGTATTATGCCTATTACAGCAAAGCATACACTGCGGTACTGGGTGGAATGGTAGGTGATTATCAAATAGAAACAACATCAGAAAACGGAGAAACGGTTTGGCAGGACAAATACATGGTTTGATTGCTTATTCACCCATTGCTAAAAATTATCCCTTTGAGCATTATGATGATTTTGGTGCTCAACGTACTTACGGCTACAAAAGGCAGCATTTGGGGCATGATTTGATGGCGCAAACAGGCACGCCCGTCATTGCGATTGAATCGGGTATTGTGGAAGCGGTCGGCTGGAATCAATACAGGCTGGCGTTTGGGAATACGCAGTTTGACGGTACCAGATACCATTATTACGCACATTTGCGTCCAAAAATCGTCCTTATGCGGAAGGCATTGAAGAAGGCAAAAGTGGTAAAAGCGAAAACGTGTCATCGGATATGTTGGACACACAGGTTACAGTACAAAGAGAATGCCAATAATATTGAGGTTCCGCATTTACATTTGGGTATGCAGCTTATTTTGATGAATCTCAAAAAGAGAGCAGCAACGAAATTTGATTAATCTTTATCCTCTCACCATGCTGTGGGAGAAGCATAAAAGTGAAGTTTACAGGGTTGACGAAACAAAGGAATATTACCGCAAATACAATATTCGTATTCCGGGCATCAACGATTGAGGCGTGAAAACAGAACATGTGATAATACATATGAATGTACCATATCCCATGTACTTTTTGTCCGAAAGTAAAAATAAAAATTACAAAATAAAATGCTTGCTTTTGTAATTTACTTATGATATAATAACAAACGTTCCACGCTGGTATGGTGGGAATCGGCAGACACAAAGGGACTTAAAATCCCTCGGTAGCAATACCGTGCCAGTTCAAATCTGGCTACCAGCACCAAATTGAGTTCGAATGCACTTTGCGTTCGGACTCTTTTGTTTTGAGAGAATTTACGGTGCTGATTGCAGGTTTCTTTTTGATACATCCAAACAGAGTTTGGAACATTTTGTATTTGAGCTCAGTGTATTTTGCAAGCAAGACGTTAGCGCTTATCTTGTCTGCGGCAGCAACCGAGAGTGCGGAGGGATATGTCAAATTATTGTATGGTGATTTTTGAAATATGACGGTTGTTACAGGAAAAAGGCAGAATAATTCCAAAAGGAAAATTGACAGTTCAAAACAGGCTTGGTAGGGAGTTTTGTGTTGTATGAAACCTTCTTTGCGGATAGATATCAGCGCTGTTTCATTTCCCGTTGTACGTTTTATATCAGAATCGCATTCGCTTTGCCCGTGAGCCGCTTTGTCTGCTGACAATTTCAGATATCAATCAAAACTGTTTTGTCAAAGAATAGGACAAATATATTTTTAATTGACAGAAAACCGGTGATTCGGTATAATAAATTGAGATTTTCCGTGTATATGTAAAAAAGATCGGGAGTTGTCCCGGTCTTTTGTTGTGTTAAACGGAATATAACGTTTTTGTTTTCCAAACATCTGAGGAATATGTTTGGTTACCATAGAAAGTATTTCATTTTGTTAGGGAGTGATGAGTGGGCATGCAAAAAAAAAAAACAGAACAAAACAAGTGTTTTCTTTGGCGGCGCTGTTGTTGATGCTGATAACGGTTTTTCCTGCTTTAGCGCTGCCGCTGCAAGCGAGAACGAAGAACAGAGCAACGGTACGGGAAAAAAAATATATCATAGCAATGGATACAACGTTTGCTCCGTTTGAATTTGAAGACAGTCAGGGCAACCGTGTGGGTATTGATGTAGAATTACTGGAAGCAATTGCAAAAGACCAAGGCTTTGAGTATGAAGCGCGTGCCATTGGATTTGACGCAGCATTGCAAGCGGTAGAATCGGGACAAGCAGACGGCATTTTGGCAGGCTGTTCCATTACGGAAGAGCGCCAAAAGAAGATGGATTTTCCACCTTACTTTGATTCGGGAATCTCCATGGCAGTAAGTAAGGAAAACGATTCCATACAAAGTTATGAAGATTTAAGAGGAAAAAAAGTAGCGGTAAAAGTCGGTACGGAAGGTGCCACTTTAGCAAATAAACTGTCCGAACAATACGGTTTTCCGTTGTTACGTTCGATGATTCCGCCAATATGTATGAAGATGTAAAGCTTGGCAATACTGCGGCTTGTTTTGAAAGATTACCCTGTGTTGGGTTATGCAATCAGCCAAGACATCGGACTAAAGTTGGTGGGTGAAAAAAAGCAGGTTCTTCTTACGGCCTTGGTGTAAAAAAGGACAAAACGCAGAGTTGCTTCAAATGTTCAACGACGGCTTGGAAAATGTAAAGGCCAGCGGAGAATATCAGCGTATTTTAGACAGCTACATTTCTTCCGGTGACGGTACAGCGGCAAATGTGGAATCCAATGAAGGTGTTAACTTCTTTACACTGCTTGGAACTACCTTTCCGCGTTTTGTACAGGCAGCAGGCGTAACTTTATGGATTACAGCGGTGTCATTGGTATTTGCGGTTGTATTGGGACTGTTGTTCTGTGCGCTGCGTCTTTCCAAGTATAAAGTACTGCATGCCATTACAAGAGTATATTTGTGGGTTATTCGCGGTACACCTGTAATTGTACAGGCATTTATGATTTACTTCGGTATTCCGAAATTGTTTGGATTTACCATGCCTGTAGAGGTAGCAAGTATCATTACGCTTACCTTGAATGCAGGCGCCTATTTGTCTGAAATCTTCCGAAGCGGTATTGAAGCTGTGGATGGGGGCAGATGGAAGCAGCACGTTCTCTCGGTTTGCCTTATATGAAAACCATGCAGAAAGTCATTTTGCCGCAGGCTGCCAGAATCGTTATTCCTTCCGTAATTAATCAGTTTATTATTACTCTGAAGGATTCTTCCATTCTATCCGTCATTGGTTTGGCAGAGCTTACAAAAGTGGGTAAGGCCATTGTGGCGCAAAACTTGGAAAGCTTTAACACATACTTGATTTTGGCAATTTACTATTTAATTTTGGTATCTTTGCTTACAGCATTGTCTGCTGTGGTAGAAAGGAGGCTGCGCCGTGGAAAACTCAAAGGTACAGGTAACTGATTTGCATAAATACTATGGAAAATTGGAAGTATTAAAAGGTATTGACATGACCGTACGACAAGGTGAAGTTGTCAGTTTGATTGGTCCCTCCGGTTCCGGTAAAAGTACGTTTTTGCGCTGTATCAATTTATTGGAAACTCCGACCAAAGGCAGCATTGTGGTAGATGGAAAAGAAATTACCGACAAAAAGGCGGATATCAACAAGTTAAGACAGCATATCGGCATGGTATTTCAGCATTTTAATTTATTTCCTCATTTGACCGTAGAAAAGAACATCATGTTGGCCCCTGTGGATTTGAAACTGATGTCAAAAGAACAGGCACACGTTCGTGCTTTGGAATTGCTGGACCGTGTTGGATTAAAAAATAAAGCAGCCGAATATCCGGTCAACCTGTCAGGCGGACAAAAACAACGTGTTGCCATAGCGCGCGCCTTGGCAATGGAACCGGATTTGATGCTGTTTGACGAACCGACTTCCGCTTTGGACCCTGAGATGGTAGGCGGCGTATTGCAGGTCATGAAGGAATTGGCAACCGGCGGTATGAGCAGCTCGTGAAAACTGTGAATGTATCAGATAATTTTAAGATATCCGCTTTGTCTTTTTCAGAGTATTTATCAAATACACCGCAAATTTTCATATGTGCTGCTTTTTGCTCCTTGTATTGCAGGAAGAACATCCTCAAACGCCATACAGTCTTGAGAAGAAATTCCCAAACGTGCCGCACACAATAGCCAAGCGTCGGGATAATTTTACCGCGGCTGACGTCATCTGTGGAGATACAAGCGTCAAACAATTCATAGATGTTATTATTTTGCAGACAAGGCAAATATAACTTTTGTGAAAGGGCAGTACATACCCCCTAAACGAATGCCATGGGATTTTATTTTTAGAAGATATTCCTTTGCGCCTGGCTTTTTAACTGCACATGATGCCCATATGCCTCTATGGCCATTTGATTCCATTCATGCATAACATCATCAGGTTGTTCTTGAAGTCCAAACCGTGCAATGGTATATTCGGCTGTTTCTCTGAAACTCATGGCCAATATTTCATCACTGTAGCCTTTTGGAACTTCAATCCACGCTTTGAAAGGAATTCTATATCAATGTTTTTCCAAACTTCCATGGAATCCAATAATGTTCCGTCTAAATCAAAAACAGCGCCTTTAAACTTCATGTCCGGCTCCTGTAAAACATGCTTTTAATTGCTCGGCAGCATGTGTTATATTTTCTTGTGCTAAAATCGCCGAGACCACTGCAATTCCGTCAATGCCTGTATCTGTAAGTGTTGTCACGTTAGATGACTGTATACCACCGATTGCAACCACGGGAATTTGCACGGCTTGCTTGATTTGAGTAAGCCGCTCTATCGTAACAGGACGTGTATTTGTTTTTGTGGAGGTAGCAAACATGGCGCCCACTCCCAGATAATCGGCACCGTCTTGTTCTGCTTGTATGGCTTCGGATAATGTGGCGGCAGATACACCTATGATTTTATCAGGTCCTACCATACTGCGGACAATTTTAGCGGGTAAATCCTGTTGCCCAATATGAATACCTGCTGCATTTACAGCCAGACAAATGTCTGTACGGTCATTGATAATAAGCGGAATATGGTAGGAATCCGTAATTTGTTTTACTCTTTGTGCGGTTTCAAAAAATTCACGGGAAGATGCATATTTTTTCACGCAATTGTACTACAGTACAGCCACCCTGTATTGCTTGCTCTACTGCCTGTTCCAACGATTTTGCAGACATCACAGAACGGTCTGTAACCAGATATAAAGTATAATCAATATGTGTCATAATTTTTTATTTCTCGTCGTCACGAAGTACCACGTCTTGTCCTTCTAAGATTCTGTTGGTGGTTCTCATAGCGCACATTTTACCGCACATAGAGCAGGAATGTTTGTCGGCAGGGGGGGCACTTTCAAAATATCGTCTTGGTTTTCTTTGTCAATGGCAAGGGAGAACATTTCTTCCCAGTCAATGCGTCTGCGGGCATCGCTCATTTTGTCGTCTATATCTCTTGCATGAGGAATTCCTTTTGCAATATCTGCTGCATGAGCCGCAATTTTAGATGCAACAATGCCTTCTTTTTTACATCGTCCAAGTCAGGTAAACGCAAATGTTCGGCAGGGGTTACATAACATAAAAAGTCAGCGCCGTAAGTTGCCGCAATGGCTCCGCCGATGGCAGAGGTAATATGGTCATAGCCGGGAGCAATATCTGTTACCAATGGGCCAAGCACATAGAACGGCGCACCGTGGCACAAGCGTTTTTGAATTGCCATATTTGCTGCAATTTCGTTAATTGCCATATGTCCCGGACCTTCTACCATCACTTGTACATCTTTTTCCCAAGCCAATGTGGTTTAAGTTGCCAAGTTCAATCAATTCGCTTAACTGCCCTGCATCCGAACTGTCGTGAATACTTCCCGGGCGCAGTGCGTCGCCAAGGCTTATGGTAACATCATACTCACGTAAAATGTCTAATACTTCGTCATAATATTCGTAAAATGGATTTTCGTTTCCGGTCATTTCCATCCATGCAAACAATAAAGAGCCGCCGCGGGAAACAATGTTGGTCATGCGTTTGGTGCGTTTGAAGCATTCTACGGCACGTTTGTTAATACCTGCATGAATGGTCATAAAATCCACGCCTTCTTCTGCATGGGCTTGCACTACTTTTAGAAAGTCTTTTGCTTTGATATCCATAAGGTCTTTCTCTAAATAACCAATGGCGTCATACATTGGTACGGTACCAATCATAGCAGGAGAGTATGCGATTAATTCTTTGCGGAAATCATGGGTTTTACCATAGTTGCTCAAATCCATAATGGCTTCCGCACCAAAATCAATGGCAAGTTTTACTTTGTTCATTTCATTGGTATAGTCAATGCAGTCACCGGAAATTCCTAAATTTACATTGATTTTTGTTTTAGTCCTTCGCCAATGCCTTCAGCACTTAAAGAAGTATGACGAATATTTGCGGGAATGGCAACGCGTCCGCTAGCCACCAATTCCATTAGTTTGGTTTCGTCCATAAATTCTTTTTTTGTGCAACAGTTTCATTTCTTTTGTTAAAATGCCCTTTTTGCAGCATCCATTTGTGTTTTATAATTCATGTTCGTTCTCCTTTACGGTCAGTCTGTTTTGATAAATGTCATATAAGTGGTGTGTAGGGCCATGACCTTTGCCTATTTCAATGCATGGGTAATTGCCATAGTGACATAATCTTTCGCATTGGCGACTGCTTGCGGCATTGCATAACCCAATGCGAGATTTGAAGCAATGGCAGAGGAAATGTGCAGCCCGTACCATGCGTATTCTTGGTAGGAATCCGTTTGGTAGCAAATGTCTGAAAAGAATTGCCGTCGTACAGCAAATCTGTGGCATCTTCTTCCTGAGATAGATGTCCTCCCTTAATCAGTACATGCTTTGCGCCCATTTGATATATGGAAACAGCAGCCCTCTTGCGTTCTTCTTCCGATTGTATCTTCATACCTGTAATGGCTTCTGCTTCGGGAATATTTGGTGTCAGTACATCGGCAAGAGGAATCATTTCTTCGATTAATGTAGATAATGCTTCCTCCTGCATCAGAGCACAGCCGCCTTTTGCAACCATAACAGGGTCAATTACCACGTGTTTTGACGGTATTGCTTTAACATTTTGCTCACTGCCAGCATGCCGGCACGAGTAGACAGCATTCCCACTTTTACAGCGTGTACCTCGATATCTTCAAAAACAGCAATGATTTGTTTTTCAATCATATCCGGCGTAATATCCTGAATATCCAGTACGCGGCATGTATTTTCTGCTACCACAGATACAATTGCGCTCATACCGTAAATACCGTGTGCTGCAAATGTTTTTAAATCCGCTTGAATACCGGCTCCGCCGCTGCAGTCGGAACCTGCAATGGTTAACGCATGTTTCACAATCATTCCTCCTTATGTAAAAATATAAAAGTCTGCCTAAATTTAGAAATAGGCAGACAATAAATAACAAAATATTGATTCAACAATGATGTTATGGCTTGTCTCCCTACTACGGTATTAACTGACAGGTTCTAAGAGTCAGGTTCTACCTTCTCAACTTTTCAGTCCCCCTGCAATTTACTGTTATTGTATCATTATCATATTAGAAAGTAAATGAATTTTTATAATTTTGTTTTTACACTCCGATACTTAAGCGAGGTTACTTGTGCTGCATTGTGGGAATTACTGAAAGCAATGTGGTACAATATTGATAATATAAAGCAATAAAAAATATAGCTATAGGTTTATGAGGTGTGATATGTCAAACATCATGTACAGTATATTTAGTAATAAAAAAGTAAATCTATCAAAGCTGTTACAGTTTGGTTTGTACAAACAGAATCTGGCTATATTTATCGTAAGACTTTATCAGAAAGTGGATTTCTATTAAACGTTCACGTTACACCACAAGGTGAAATTTCTACAGAAATTATAGATCCTTCTTTAAATGAGCTTTATACATTACATCTGGTGGGTCATGCAACAGGAGGATTTGTAGAAACGGTTAAATATGAGTATGCCACTCAATGCTTCCAGACAGATATATTTCAATCAAAGCAATCAAATGAATTAATAGATTATGTTAGAAAAACATACGGAGATGAATTGGAATTTTATGGAAAAAGTTTCCGAAAAAATGCAATTTGGCGGAGAAGGATACGCAAAATGGTACGGTATATTATTGACGGTATCAAAGCAAAATTGGGACTTCTGGAAGATGAACCGGCAGAAATTTTGATTTTCGTATGTTACCGGAAGAATTGGAGGCTTTGGTAGATTATAAAATGTATTTTCCAGGCTATCACATGAACAAAAACATTGGTGCACGATTATTCTTGATGGTTCTGTACCTTTTAAAGAAATTTGTCGCAGAATAGATGCAAAGTTATCTGCTTGCTACACAGTAAAGTGGATATCATGTTAAAGAAAAAGCGTGCATTTTCTTATAAAACAAAGGATAGCTTCATGATTCATTTAGAGAAGATATTTCTTGAATCAAAAAATCTGTTATTTTAAGATGTAAGTAGGGAGGCAGTAATGTGATTCATAAAGTAATGCTAAAAATGATTGACTATAATTATGGTTGTCCCGAATTGGTCAACCATGCACTAAAAGTATATGGTTTTGCCAAGATAATTGGGGAAGAGGAACATCTTCCAGAGAAAAAACAAACGATATTAGAAATGGCTTCTGTTTTGCATGACATTGGTATTCGTCCCAGTGAAGCAAAATATCAATCCTGTTCAGGAAAGTATCAGGGAAATAGAGGGACCACCTATTGCACTGAAACTTTTTAAAGGATTGCAATGTGCCTGAAGATATGGTACAGCGTATTTGTTTTCTAATTGCACATCATCACACTTATCAAAGTGTAGATGATATTGATTATCAAATTTTGATAGAGGCTGATTTTTTGGTTAATATGTTTGAAGAGAAAATGAGCAAAGAGCAAATACAAATTGCGAAAGAAAAATATTTTAAAACACAGACAGGAAAACAATGGTAATGGATTTATATGAAAGGGAATACCCCATTCCATCTATTTTCGCCTCTATAAAAGAGTAACAACCTTTGTAACAATTACAAAAATCAAAGATTTTGGTTGTTGACAAGAACGTTTTAGCGTTTAGGTGTCAGAAATTGTTGTACAATTTTATTTTATGTTATAACATAAAAAAGGGCTGCGACTTTTTAGTCGCAGCCCTTTTTTATATCATTTACAAACGAAATTAGCAGCCGCAGCCACAGTTGTCACAACCGCAGCCGTTGTTGTTGTAATTGCTGCCGCCGCAACCACCGCAGCAAAGTAGGATTAAGATGATGATAATGATCCAGGAACAACCGCCACCGAATACGTTAGAATTACACACATAATGTTTTCCTCCTTGTTTGTTTTATATTCCATATTATTACGAATACCAAAAAGGTGTTACAGAATTTATTTGGTTTCTTTCCAATTACATATGATAATAAAAATATTATTAAAACAAAAGAAAAAACTAGATATTATTAGAAAATAAAAGAATGAGAGATAATTTGAAAAAAATTAAGAAATTTAACAGTTGTTTGACTTTATTTGACCTTGATTATTTGAATTGAAAGTGTATAATAATATTAAAGTCAAAGAAAGTCAAAGTCAAAAATGATTTTGATAAAGGATGTGGTTATCAAATGAGAATCAGCGATTATGTTGCAAACTATATATTAGAATTATTGAGGAAAACGAAGATGAGAGTGTGGAGATTAAACGGAACGAACTTGCAAATACCATAGGCTGTGTGCCAAGTCAAATCAATTATGTAATTACTTCGCGTTTTACTCCCGAACAAGGATATTTAGTGGAAAGTCAGCGCGGCGGCGGCGGATATATTCGCATTACGCGTATGAGCTACAACAAAGAATCTATATTATGCATATTATGCATAATATAGGGATACCCTGGATGCCGCAACAGCAAAAATCTATCCTTCATTCCTTGTCACAAAAGCAAGCGGTGCAGGCCAATACTTTAAAAGCAAATGGCAGCAGCCGTATCAAACCAAGCTTATGCTGTTGTACCGCAAGAAAAAACGAGATCAATTAAGAGCATCCGTGTTTAAAAATATGTTAATTACACAATTATAATTTAGAGGAGGAATTTATATGTTATGTCAATCCTGTGGAAAACGTCCTGCCAATACACATATTAAAACCATTATTAATGGAGAATTGACGGAACACTCACTTTGTTCCGAATGTGCGCAAAAATGGGATATGGCAATTCATTCTTCCCAAGCAACACATTTGATCAATTTTTTCAGCAGTTTCTTTGGTAAAATTTTATGGAAGATACACTCCGCTGTCCTGTATGTGGTGCCTCTTTATCAGATATTTTCCGATACAGGCAAAGTTGGTTGTGCCGACTGTTACAAAACATTTTTTGAATCAGTTGATGCCTTCCATACAAAGAATGCACGGCAATACCCACCATATAGAAAAATTCAATGGGAACTGCTTTGCAGGTAGTGGAACAAACAGAAGAAAAAAGAACCGCCGAAAGAAAAAGTGAAATAGAACAGTATCAAGAACAATTGCAAACGGCAATTGACGAGCAAAATTTTGAATTGCAGCAGAATTAAGAGACAAGATTAAAGCATTATCAGAGAAATTGGAATAAACAGAACAGGAAAAGAAAGGTAAGGATGAATGACAATGGATATCAAATGGTTTGAGAAAAGCGGAAAAGAAGGCGATGTTGTCATCAGTTCCAGAATTCGTCTGGCACGAAACCTGCAAAAATACCGTTTCCTATTCGCATGAATGAGCAGCAAAAGAGGCAGGTAAGGGATAACATTGTGCAGGCAGCAAAACAAAGTACAAATGCTACCTTACGCAATTTGATTTATATAGATATGGAACAAGTAGATAAAATTGAAGCTGTATCTATGGTAGAAAACCACTTGGTCAGTCCGGACTTTATTTCAAATCCAAAAAGGGCGGGATTATTGTTATCAAAAAGACAATAGTATTGCCATTATGATAAATGAAGAGGATCATCTTCGCATTCAAGTGATGAAAGAAGGTATGGACTTAAGCGCTGTATACCAATTGGCTGACCAAATTGATTCTGCACTCAATGATACACTGCACTTTGCGTTTGATTCTGAATTGCTTATTTAACACAGTGCCCCACAAATTTAGGAACCGGTATGAGAGCTTTTGATGCTTCACTTGCCGTCTCTGCAGCAGAACGGAATGATTAAACGTATTTCCGATAATTTGTCAAAATTGGGTTTAACCCTGCGCGGCACATACGGGGAAGGAACCGAGCCTGTGGGTGCGTTGTATCAACTGTCAATCAGGTTACATTGGGTCTGAGTGAAAAGGAAGCCATTGAAAATCTGGAACGCATTGTCATGCAGCTTGTGGAAGAGGAGCGCAATATCAGAAAAAGTCTGATGGAGAATGTGAAAAAGCAAGATGCTGTAGCAAGGTCTTTTGGCATATTAAAAGTGCAAAGATTTTGAGTACGGAAGAATTTATGAAATTGCTTTTCCAATGTCCGCCTTGGCGTGGCGTCAGGCTTTATCAAAGACATATCTTATGAAACATTAAATAAACTGATGATTCAAACACAACCGGCTACCATGATGACAATGAAAGGAAAACAATTATCAGCAGAAGAAAGAGATATTCTTCGTGCTTCCATGGTAAGCGAAGGATTAAAATAAAAGGAAAACAAACAACGTTGCAATTTGATAGGAGGCAAACGATATGTATAGATTCGATGGATTTACAGAAAAAAGCAAACAACGCATTAAACTTAGCCTTAACATCAGCAGAAGACATGGGTCATACTTATATTGGCAGTGAGCATATTATTCTTGGTTTGTTAAAAGAAAATTCAGGCGTAGCAGCAGAAGTTTTAAAAGTAAACTTGGCGTTACGGAAGAAGCATTTACAAAGTGCATGGAAGAGAAAAATAGGCACAGGCAGCCGTACCAGCCTGTCTTTAGATGATTTTACCCCACGCAGCAAACGTATTTTTACAAATTGCTGTGATGGAAGCTTCCAGATTAAATCACAATTACGTTGGCACAGAACATTTGTTAATTGCAGTATTGGAGGAAGGCGACAGCTATGGTGTACGTTTCCTTAGAATGCTGGGAGTACGTCAAAACGATATTATGGAAGAAATCCGCAATGCCCTAAGCAGCGGTGAACAAGATGACAATACCACAGGTGCTGTACAGCCGGGTGCAAAGGGCAAAGGTAACAGCGCAAACAAAACTTTGGACCAATTCGGCAGAGATTTAACAGAACTGGCCAAAAGGTGAAATAGATCCTGTCATCGGAAGACAAGTGGAAATTGAGCGTGTGATTCAAATTTTAAGCAGAAGAACCAAAAACAACCCATTGCTTAATCGGTGAACCCGGTGTTGGTAAAACAGCGGTTGCCGAAGGATTGGCTTTTGAAAATTGTACAGGAGAAGTACCCGAGCTGTTAAAAGATAAACGTGTAGTTGCACTGGATTTAACCAGTATGGTTGCCGGTACCAAATACAGGGGCGACTTTGAAGAGCGCATCAAAGCAGCAATGGAGGAAGTAAAAACAGCGGCAACATCATCCTGTTCATCGATGAGATTCACACCATTATCGGTGCGGGTGCGGCAGAAGGTTCCGCAGACGCTGCAAATATCTTAAAACCATCTTTAGCTCGCGGTGAATTCCAATTGATTGGTGCAACCACAATTGATGAATACCGCAAACATATAGAGAAAGACGCCGCTTTGGAGCGCAGATTCCAACCTGTTATGGTAGGCGAACCGACAGAAGAGGAAGCAATTCAAATTCTAAAAGGTTTGCGTGACAGATATGAAGTGCACCACAAAGTAAAATTACAGATGAGGCAATTGATGCTGCGGTAAAACTTTCTTCCCGTTATATTGCCGACCGTTTCTTACCTGACAAGGCGATTGACTTAATTGATGAGGCTGCATCCAGAGTGCGTTTAAGAGCGTTCACTGAGCCTAATGACATTCAGGATATGGAAAAACGTATCAAACAATTGGAGCAGGGAAAAAGCTGCTGCTGTCAATACACAAGACTTTGAAGGCGCAGCAAAAATTCGTGACGAAGAAAAACAATTGAGAGAACGTTTGGAGCAGGAAAAAGAAGTTTGGAAAGAGAAAAAGTAAGCGGCAACGGTGAAGTAACACCACAGGATATTGCTAATATTGTATCTACTTGGACCGGCATTCCTGTAGTACAGCTAACAGAAGAAGAGAGCGAACGTTTACTGAAATTGGAAGAGGTATTGCATCAACGCATTGTTGGTCAGGATGAAGCCGTTACGGCAGTTGCAAAAGCTATCCGCCGCGGCAGAGTCGGGCTGAAAGACCCGAAACGTCAATTGGTTCCTTTATCTTCCTTGGTCCAACAGGCGTAGGTAAAACAGAACTTTGCAAAACCTTGGCAGAAGCAATGTTTGGCGATGAAAATGCTATGATTCGTTTGGATATGTCCGAGTACATGGAGAAACATACTGTGTCTCGTTTGGTTGGTTCTCCTCCGGGATATGTGGGATATGATGAAGGCGGTCAATTGACTGAAAAAAGTACGCCGTAAACCGTACTCGGTTGTTTTATTTGACGAGATTGAAAAAAGCACATCCCGATGTATTTAATATGTTGCTTCAAATTCTCGAAGATGGTTGCAACTGACTCTCAAGGCAGAAAAGTTGACTTTAAAAATACGGTTATCATCATGACCTCTAATGTTGGTGCAAGATTAATTACAGACAGCAAAGCAAATCTTGGTTTCCAAGGTCATAAAGAAGATGATAAGGAGAAAACTGCCGAGAAAAGACAATCAAGATGTTCGTGGTGGTATTGGCAGAACTGAAAAAATTGTTCCGTCCGGAATTTTTAAACCGTGTGGACGACATCATCGTGTTCCACAAACTGACAGAAGAAAATATTCAAAAATTGCAGTTGGTATGCTGAATAATCTAAAAAGAACGTTTGGCTGCTTTGGATATTGACATTACCTTTACAGATGAAGCGGTTGCAGCGATTGCAAAAAGCAGGCTTTGACCCGGTTTACGGTGCAAGACCATTGCGCAGAGCAATTCAATCCAAAATTGAAGATGAATTGTCTGAGCTGATGCTGGAAGGAAAAAGTTGACAGTGAACATGGAGTGACCTGCGATTACAGAGACGACGCATTTGTTTTTGATGTAAAATAATACAATGAATAAAAGAACTGTCCCTGTATTGCGGAGCAGTTCTTTTTATTACGTGGTCATTTTATATGGAAAGAGAAGTAAACTTACTCGTTGAAAATATATAACGTCAATAGTCCGTTAGAAGCAGTCATACTGAAATTGCGCTCTTTTTCTTGTTAATTTTTAAATATATCTTTATCAATCTTCGTTTTAATGGTACAGCTGCATAAAATGTTCTGCCATTCTATTTGATACATGGTGGTTAATTGCCAATCAATATATTGATATAAGATGCATTTGACTTTTTCACGAAATAACTTATAATAATAGTTATTATTATTTTATTTAGCAGTTAGGGAGTGTATGTAATGAAAAAACCTATTTGGATTGCATTTGGATATGCGATTGCTGCAATGGCCTGCGGCGTGTTTTTACCGTGAATTTACTAAGTTTTTGATTTTACGGGCACAACTACCTTGGCGGTATCCCCATGTACATTTATTTATGTTGGGCGCAGTTATATTTTTGGCAGTAGCATTGTTCAACAGCAAGCTTCAGTTGGACCAAACAAAATTATGGAAACCGTTTCTGATTGTATATAATATTGGTCTGCCTTTTATGGTAGTTATGTTCCTGGTCAGAGGTATTATGCAAGTAGTAGGTTTTGATGGTGGAGCTATGATATCCGGTATTGCCGGTGCTTCACATATCACCTTGGGTGCAGGTATTGTATTGTTTTTATTATGTTGCTTCAGGCAGTGGGGAAAAAGCAATCGCATAAAAATCAGGCAGTATAGTATCATATGGAAAGAAACCAATCGTTTTAAAACTATATCATTTGTTGCGTAATTGTAAAATAAAAGCAGTTCACACAATGTGAACTGCTTTTATTTGTATCCTATATTAAATTTCTTAAAACATGATAGCTTATGTAATTTACTGCAGTTTACAGTACGAATGGAACATTTTGATTTAGAAACAACTTCTAAAATTTCGTTATAATGCTTTTTGTCACAGCAGGGGAGGCGAATATAAAAATTGATCCATATGATTTCCTTCATAAAAATATTTGGGCGCAGAAGGACGATATTGATATTCAAATGTGTCAATAATAATCAGTTTAATTTTCATACGGGAAGGAATAATATTTTGATAAACACGCTGGCCTGCTGTCCGGGCTGTACACCTTCTTTTAATTCAGCCAGACCTGCAAGGTTTGGCGTTAGCTCTACAAAAATACCATAAGGTTCGACGGAACGGATAATACCTGCAACGGTTTCTCCTGTTTGAAACATGGCAATATTCTCTTCCCACGTTCCCAGTAATTCTTTATGTGTTAACGTAATGCGGTCATTGTCTAAAGATTTTACTGCTACACGTATATCCATACCAACATAAAAAGCGTTCTTTGGGATGGTCAATACGTGAAATAGAGATAGCGTCTATGGGAAGTAAGGATATAATGCCGCAGCCAATATCGGCAAAAGCGCCGAAATTTTCCAGGTGTGTCACTCTGGCATTTACAATGTCACCCGGCTGTAGGGCTGAGATAAATTCTTCCATACATTTTTCTTGTGCCATTCTGCGTGACAGTATTGCTACCGTACTGCCGTCTTCATTTTTTTGAAAACCTACAATCATAAAACAAACAGGGCGGTTTACCCTTGATATAATTGCAATATCTCTCACGTTTCCTTCACGAATTCCGATTGCACTGTCTTCTCTTGGAATAATTCCTTTCATGCAGCCAAGGTCCACAATTAAATTGTGGGCACTGTCACATATCAATGCACGACCTTCTAAAATCTGTCCTTCGTGGCAGGCATCTGTGAGGGTAGAAATATTCGCCATTGCGCTGCTCTGTTTTGGGGTGTATCTATTATCCAACCCTCAGGATAGTATAAACTCATTTATTAGCCTCCCTTTTTTATTGTCCGAATTATCTATATGCGAATAAATGTATTCATACACAAAAGAACAGAAATATTTCTGATTGATTGCTTTTAAAAATGAATTTTTATGTATTACAACAGATTGACTTGCATATTGATTCTCTTTCTATTAAAATAAAATGTAACTTCATATTTCATAAGAAAGGATGTTTTCATGAAAAAAACAAATGATAGGTTTACTTGCAGCCGTTATAGCCATTAGTGCTGCGTTGGTTGGCTGCGGTTCAAATAACGGACAATCCTCACAATCCTCTTCAGCAGAATCCAGTGTGTCTTCCACTGTTTCCAGAGTCAATGAAGATGCGGATAAACCGGTTGGATATCGATTGGATTTGCCGGCAGAAGGGGAGAAATCGCTGTGATTGATACCAATATGGGCGTTATGAAAATGCGTTTATTCCCAAATGCTGCTCCAAAAACAGTAGAGAATTTTACTACTCTTGCAAAACAAGGTTATTACAACGGTCAGATTTTCCACCGTGTGATTAATAACTTTATGATTCAAGGTGGTGACCCAACCGGCACAGGAACCGGAGGAGAAAATATTTGGGGAACGGAGGGTTTTGAAGATGAGTTCAATGCCAATCTTTTGAATATTCGCGGTTCCGTTGCTATGGCAAACAGAGGTAAGAATACAAACGGAAGCCAGTTTTTTATTAATCAGAAAAAAGCGGAATCATTTGAAGGCTGGGATTATTACACAAGCTTATACAACAATTTCCGTCAAAATCAGTCTGCCTTTTTGCAGGCATATGGAAGCTTGCCCGAATGTTTACCGCATTACAGATGATGTAAAACTTTATACGAGCAAAATGGCGGTAGTCCAACATTGGACGGATATTATAGTGTAAAAATCAAACGGGGCATACTGTTTTTGGACAGATATTCGAAGGCTTGGATGTATTGGATGCCATTGCCGCAGTTGAGACAGACAGCAATACGGACAAACCGTTGACAGATGTTGTCATCAACAGCATTACAATCGAGCAGTATCATGCTGAATAATTGTGTTCACAAGACAAATGGAAAGGAGGATTTCTATGAGCAACCGTAAAGTGGATACGCAGGAAATCTATGAGAAACGCCGTATGCAAGACGGAAAACAGGCGAAGGAGAAAATTCCGATGAAGCCGGAGAGCAGGAGTAAATTATTTGCTTGTCTGGCTTATATTCCATTTGTTTGGATTGTCAGCTATTTTGCAGAACGAAAAAATGAGTTTGTACGTTTTCATGTAAAACAAGGTATGAAATTAACTTTGCTGACATTGGTTGTAGGCGCTGTTGCTTGGGCTTTGAATGCATTTTTTTCCTGGATTTTTTCTTATTCCGTGCCCACACCAACGCCGGAAGACTTGTCTCACGTAACAACAGGGTAAACTCTGTAGGACAAACACTATGCATTATTGTAGCTTTTGTGGCCACCATTATATTGGTATCTTATGCTTTGTACGGCGTGATTGCAGCAAAGAGGAAAAATGGCAGAATTGCCTTTATTAGGAAAACAAAAACGTGAAAAGATGAAAATCAGGACCAACAATCCTAAAGAAAGAATTTACTGCAAAAAGTGACAGATTTCATTGACATTTTGATGCAAAAAGAGATATAATAAAAATATATTGTTATGTTCCCAACAGCATGAACGGTTTTGCATTGGAACATCTTTTTGTTTTATATCTATACCATATTTTATCTATTATAAATAAATCAGTGTACTGAGTGTTGATTGGGAGGATTCTATGGCTACCAAGTATATTTTTGTAACCGGCGGTGTGGTATCCGGTTTAGGAAAAGGAATAACAGCTGCGTCACTTGGCCGTTTGTTAAAATCAAGAGGATTGAAAGTGACAATGCAGAAATTCGATCCATATTTGAATATTGATCCCGGTACGATGAATCCGATCCAGCACGGAGAGGTATTTGTAACAGATGATGGTGCGGAAACGGATTTGGACTTGGGTCACTATGAACGCTTTATTGACGAAAATTTATCTCAAAACAGCAATGTTACTTCCGGCAGAATCTACTGGAATGTGTTGCAGAATGAACGTAACGGACATTATAATGGCGGTACCGTACAGGTCATTCCTCATATTACAAATGAGATTAAAAATCGCATTGCATTGGGAAAAGAAAATGTTGACGTTGCCATTGTTGAAGTCGGCGGTACAGTCGGCGATATCGAAAGCCAGCCGTTTTTGGAGGCAATTCGTCAATTCGGCGCTGAAGTGGGCAGAGGAAACTGCTTATTTATTCATGTTACATTGGTTCCTTATTTGGCAGCTTCCAGTGAACAAAAAACAAAACCAACACAGCACAGCGTGAAAGAGTTACTGTCCATTGGTATTCAACCTGATATTATTGTTCTGCGTGCAGAAATGGAAGTAGCGGAAGAACATAAAAAGAAAAATTGCTTTTATTCTGCAACGTACCTGAAAATTGTGTGATTCAGAACTTAGATTTACCTTTATTGTATTCTGTTCCGTTGGCATTAAAAGAAGAGCGTTTGGATGACATTGTTTGTCAGCGTTTTGGGCTGGAAACTCCGGGAGCAGACTTAACAGAATGGACCAAAATGGTAAATACCGCACTTTCTATCAATAAAAAAAGTAAAATTGGTATGGTAGGAAAGTATGTTGAGTTAAGAGGCACGCTTATTTAAGTGTCGCAGAGGCTTTAACACACGGCGGAATCGGCAATGAAGTAAAAGTAGATATTGAATGGATTGATTCTGAAGAAATTGATGCAGGCAATGTTGAAGCAAAACTGGGACATCTTGACGGCGTGTTGGTACCGGGCGGATTTGGACAAAGAGGTGTAGAAGGAAAAATTACAGCAATTGAGTATGTACGTACTCATAACATTCCTTTCTTTGGTATTTGCTTAGGTATGCAGTTGGCAGTGGTGGAGTATTGCCGCAATGTTTTGGGACTGGCAGATGCGAACTCTGCTGAGTTTGATATGGACAGTAAAATCATGTGATTGATATTATGCCTGACCAAAAACATGTGGAGCAGCTTGGTGGTACCATGCGTCTGGGTAAATATCCTTGCCAGATTATGCCTGATACCAAAGCGGCAGAAATCTATGGTGATAATTTAATTTACGAACGTCATCGTCATCGTTTTGAAGTAAACAACGATTATAGAGAGCAACTGGAGCAAGCAGGTATGATTTTCTCAGGAAGAGCACCTGACAACCGCATTGTTGAGATGATGGAAATTAAAGACCATCCATGGTATATTGCAGTGCAATTCCATCCTGAGTTTAAATCTCGTCCAAACAGACCGCATCCTTTGTTTAAAGGTTTTGTAGGTGCAGCATTAAAATATAAAGAATCGAAATAGAAAAAGAGCAACTGTGAAAACAGTTGCTCTTTTTTTAGTTAAGATAGCTGTAGATTTTTTGTAAGTTTGGATATTAGCGGACACCGCCACCGCCGCCGCCAAATCCGCCGCCGCCTCCACCGAAGCCACTGCCACCGCCGCCAAATCCTCCAAAGCCGCCTTTGCCGGAAGATGGGGGATTTGCAATACGGGTTGCAGCTGTGCTGATAGAAGTTAATTTATCTCCCAAACCGGAAGCGAAGTTTTCACTGCGGAATCCGGAATGATGATAATGAGACATAAACATCCAGTAGAAGTACGTATTTCCAAAGGTAGAGGTCATATAGTCATCATTGTCTATATTTGGATATGCAAGTTTTAGCTGTTTGCATACCTTATCTGATATTCCCATCATAGTGGCATATACCAGATAATCCTTCCATAGCTCTAAATGGGGAAGTTCGTATTCTTTCATGTTGGAGAACTCCAGCATATATTTCTCAAGGCCTTTCCAAACCATGTACATTGTCTCGCCCTGTACACTCAGACGATTAGGACCTGTATTCATGATATAAGTGAAAATACCCGCCAAAATTGCTGCAATTCCAATATAAATCATAGATGAAGCAAAAATGGTGATTACACCTGCCACAATTGCTGCTATACCAAAATATTTGATTACTTTTACAAAATACTGACTTTTTTCATAATAACCGTATGGTCTGATTTCATCTTTTGCGCGTGCAAACAATGTTTCAAACATGGTATTTACATATTTGCCATGCTTCTTTGTGTAAGCGGAGAACTGTTTTAACGTAAAGGAACCGTTTGTTTCTGTTGCTATGGTTGTAACCAAAGAAAGCATCACTTGTTCGCTTAAAGTAAGCGTCTCATTTTTTGTATTGCCAATTGGTGTTAAAGTCAGAGTATCTGTTTCATCGGAGCCAAATTCCAAATAACCTTTATTGGATAGGCTCATTAAGGTAGCGCTGAACACATATCCACGTATTTTTTGGGTAATACCGCCTTTATAGTGATAGTACAGCAACGCTGCAGCAGCCGGGCTGCTTCCTCTTGAATTTCCCTTGTATATTCTGGAACATTCACTTTATGACGACGTGTAAGATAACGTGTTAGGATAAACAAACCGATTGCTATCACTATGATGACAGCGGCAATTGAAATGTCCAATACTCCCAGCATATATTCATGCTCTTGCTTTTTCTGGATAAGCGGTAGCCCACTCCAATTCTTCGTTTTGAATATTTTGTAAATTGGTCGATGAACTGGTTCTTGTTACATTTGGAAAAAGTGCAAGAGGTGCTGCAATACGCGTTTCAATCATGGTTTGTGCGGGAATATTTTGTGCAGTAAATGATATTTGATTTGAGAGTCAACGGTTAGAAAGCTGTCTGCTGTACAATGCAGCCATGCATAAGGCTTTTCTGTTACAGTATCATTTTGCGGCAGTGCTACAGTCACATTCATATTTGTAATAGGAATGGAAAACTGTGAACCGATAAATTGATAGTACAGTACCGCCGTGTCGGGGGTAAGCCGTAATACAATTGGTAAACGTATATTGAATCTCAAAATTACGTGTTCCTTCATAAATACGCGGCATAAACAGACCAATTTCTATCGTATTGCCTTTTTCGTATAATAACATACGTTTTGAAGATTGGAAGGTGCATTTTCAGGGTCAGATACCTCTTTGTAAATTGTACGTTATGTGATTGTCAACATCATATACGGAAAGACCCGTTAAAGAACCAACTTGGTCAGAGGGAAGTTCGATGGTTTTATAAATATTACGGTATGCTTGGTCTCTGTTTTCTAATGTAATTTGCCATGTTTCTTTGACGGTCATATCTCCGTTGTCAGTTACAGTTGCTTGTATATTCAGGTTATCCAGAACTTGTTTGGAATCTCCTTTGTAATCAGTATTGCTCATAACAAGCGGTATTGCTATTGCAAATACAGCAGCTGTTACAGCCAGAAAAATTCCAATTTTTATGAGTAAAGATTTTGTCATATTGTTCTCCTAAGAGTGCATGAATTAAAATTGTACCTTAGGTACCGCTTTTTCCGCCTCATTCATTTCAAAGTATGGGCGTTCTTTATACTTAAAGATATTGGCAATGATATTGATGGGAAACGTTGTAAATATTCGTTATATTTCATAACAGTATCATTGTAGAATTGACGTGCAAATGCTATTTTTCTTCCAATTCTTTCAGCTGTCTTTGCAGGTCTAAAAAGTTGTCATTTGCCTTTAAATCAGGATAGTTTTCGGCAGTCGCAAAAATATTGGCAATTGCACCGGAAAGTTTTTGGTTGCTTTTCATTAATTCCTCCGGTGTTTTTCGCCTCCATTGCTGCTGCGCGCCATTTTGTTACTTCTTCCAATGTGCTTTTTCGTGAGAAGCATATGCCTTCACTGTTTCTACTAAGTTAGGGATTAAATCGTAGCGCTGTTTCATTTGTACATCAATTTGAGACCATGCATTGTCTACACGAACGGAACGCTCAACCAGATTATTATACATCACGATAACAGAAATAATGAGAATGATAACAATTGCTCCTATAATGCTGCCTGCGATAATCCAACCTATCATAGCAGTCACCTCCATAAAATATTGATAGAATATAGCATAATCTATGATCATGTTTTTGCTTTTTCTATTGTAGTATATGTTATCATGTATTGATTTAAATGAAAAGTTCCAACTTTGTTACGAAATACGCAGCAAAGTGTATTTTTATTAAAAAAATAAAACTACAGGGTGCAGACATTTGTTTGCACCCTGTAGCTTACATTATAGCCTTTATACGTCAAAACAGTCTAGTCAACAGACAAAATTGGTGTATATTGAAAGATGTTCCTTTCAATATTTGTTTTGCTATTGTTGTTAGGTTGTTATAGCCTAAAAGAAAATTGTTTTGCAATTTTTAACAGATAAATGCTAAAACGTCTAGTCAACAACCAAAATTTGTGAATATTGAAAGACGTTCCTTTCAATGTTTATTTTGCTGCTTGTTGTTAGGTTGTTATATCATGTTTTCAGAAATTCTATAGCAAAGCGTCATAAGACTATCACCCAAATGAACTGCTTCTACAATTGCATCTGAATATTTTGGATTGATATCATAATGGCTGAAATTCCAATAATTTTTAATGCCCAAATGAATACAGTTTATCGACCAAAGCCGGAACGGTTTCCTGCGGGACGCATAAAACAACCATATCCGGTTTTACTTTTGATAAAATTCATCAATATCATTGATATCCAAAATGGTGTGGTCTTTTAGTTTGGTACCAATTTTTTGTGGGTCATTGTCAAAAATTCCGGTTAATACAAAGCCCTGCATTTCAAAAGACAGGTGAACAGTCACAGCGTGTCCCCAAATTACCGGCACCAAGAATAATTGCCTTGTATGAATTTTGAATCCCCATAATATTGCCTATTTCTGTACGGAGCTGATCTACCATGTAGCCGTAGCCTTGCTGACCAAAACCGCCAAAAACAGTTTAAATCCTGACGGATTTGAGAGGCAGTAAGTCCCATATTTTCAGACAATTCTTTTTGAGGAAACTCTGTTGATTCCTCTGTTTTTTAATGTAGTCAAATGACGGTAATAGCGAGGTAATCTTCTAATTACAGGCATAGAAATATAATTACTTTTTGCCATAAGTCAGCACCTCCAATACAATTTTATAGGAGTTTTACAAGACGATTGTTGATTTCTTGCAAGAATGTTTCTGTGTCAACGGTTCTCTTGTTTTCTAAAGAGGACAATGCGTATAAATCGCCTGTCATAACACCGTCTTCAATGGTTTGAATGGATGCTTGCTCTAATTTATTTGCAAAATCAACCAATTCAGGAGTATTGTCCAACTCACCTCTTTTTCTCAAAGCGCCTGTCCATGCAAACAAGGTAGCCATAGAATTGGTGGAGGTTTTCTCTCCTTTTAAGTGTTTGTAATAGTGTCTTTGAACAGTACCGTGAGCAGCTTCATACTCATAAACACCGTCAGGTGATACCAAAACAGAAGTCATCATGGCCAGGCTGCCAAAAGCGGTAGCCACCATGTCGCTCATTACGTCGCCGTCATAGTTTTTGCATGCCCAGATATAACCTCCATTGGAACGAACCACTCTTGCAACCGCATCGTCAATGAGAGTATAGAAATATTCAATGCCGGCAGCTTCAAATTTCTCTTTGTATTCTTTTCGTAGATTTCTGCAAAAATATCTTTAAAGCGATGGTCATATTTTTTGGAAATGGTATCTTTAGTGGCGAACCATAAATCTTGTTTTAAATCCACTGCGTAATTAAAGCAAGCGCGGGCAAAACTTTCAATACTTTTATCCAGGTTATGTAAGCCTTGCAAGATGCCCGGTGTCTCAAAATTATGAATCAATGCTCTTTCTTCGGTACCGTCTGCTTTTTGTTACAACTAACTCTGCTTTGCTGTTTGCTTCTACTACCATTTCAGTGTTTTTATAAACATCACCGTATGCATGACGCGCAATGGTAATTGGTTTTGTCAAGTTGGGATAAAAGGTGTAATACCTTTACAACAATTGGAGAACGGAACACAGTGCCGTCAACAATGCGCGAATGGTGCCGTTAGGGAGATTTCCACATTTGTTTTAAGTTGTACTCTACCACGCGGTCCGCATTGGGAGTAATGGTAGCACATTTAACAGCGACACCGTATTTTTTTGGTAGCATATGCGGAATCAAATGTAACTTGGTCATCTGTTGCTTCTCTGTGTTCAAGACCAAGGTCATAATACTCGGTTTTTAGGTCAATATAAGGGGTTAATAAGATATCTTTAATCATCTTCCAGATGATACGGGTCATTTCGTCGCCATCCATCTCAACGAGAGGGGTTTTCATTTGAATTTTATCTGCCATTGCAAACAATCCTCCTAATATTATTGATTTTGTTCTCTTGTATAGTTTAACAGGCCGCCTGCCAGTACCAAATCGCGCTGGCGTTCTGTTAATACAGGTTCCAGTTCAATCTCAGTACCTTTTGTTTTGTTTTTCAAAATGACTTTGCCGCCGTTGGCAATCGCAGTACGGATATTCGGCAATTCCAATTCATCCATTTGGTCAATGGTGTCGTAATCGGCCTCATTTTTAAAATGTAAACGGCAAAATACCTGCATTGGCAAGGTTTGCACAGTGAATACGGGCAAACGATTTTGCCACAACTGCTTTTACGCCGAGATAAAGCGGTACAAGAGCAGCATGTTCACGGGAAGAACCTTGACCATAATTAGAACCGCCAATAACAATACTTGGACCTTCTTTGCGGCAGCGTTCAGGAACTTTTCGTCACAAACTGCAAAGCAGAAGTTGGATAAATAAGGAATATTGGAACGGTAAGGAAGAATTTTAGCACCGGCAGGGCATAATGTGGTCAGTTGTGATATTATCGCCAACTTTCAGTAATGCTTTTGCGGTAATGGTTTCTTCCAGTGCGCTTGTAGTTGGGAATTCTTTGATATTTGGTCCGCGCAATACTTCTACTTTATCCATTTCTTCGACAGGAGCAGGAGGTTCTACCATGTTATCATTGATTAAGAAGTGTTCGGTTGTGCAATATCTACTTTTTCTCCCAATGTTTGAGGATTTGTAAATACGCCGGTCAAAGCAGAAACAGCTGCTGTTTCCGGACTCACCAAATATACTTGTCCGTCGGCGGTACCGGAGCGTCCGAGAAAGTTACGGTTAAAGGTACGCAAAGAAACACCGTTTGTATTTGGTGATTGTCCCATACCGATGCAAGGACCGCAAGCACATTCCAAAATGCGTGCGCCTGCTGCGATTAAATCAGCCAAAGCGCCGTTTTGTGCAAGCATGTTAAATACTTGTTTAGAACCCGGTGCAATGGAAAGGCTAACGTCAGGATGTACTGTTTTACCTTTTAAAATAGCAGATACACCCGCATTAAATCCAAATAAGATGAGTTGGTGCAGGAGCCGATGCAAACTTGGTCCACCTTTTTGCACCGATTTCATCAATAGATTTGATGTTGTCAGGGCTGTGAGGACAAGCTGCAAGCGGTTTCAGTTCAGAAAGATTAATTTCATATACTTCATCGTAAACTGCATCGTCATCCGCTTTTAATTCTACCCAATCCTCTTCGCGGTTTTGTGCTTTTAAAAAGCCGCGGGTAACATCGTCAGAAGGGAAAATGGAAGTGGTAGCGCCAAGTTCCGCACCCATGTTGGTGATGGTAGCACGTTCAGGAACGGTCAGTGTTGCCACGCCCGGACCTCCGTACTCGATGATTTTTCCTACGCCGCCTTTTACGGTTAACAAACGGAGTACTTCCAAAATGACATCTTTTGCGGAAACCCAGTCTTGCAGCTGACCGGTTAGGTTAATGCGAACCATTTTGGCATAGTAATATGGTAAGCGCCGCCGCCCATAGCAACTGCTACGTCAAGACCACCGTCGCCCATAGCCAGCATACCGATACCGCCGTTGGTTGGTGTATGGCTGTCAGAACCGATTAATGTTTTTCCCGGAATACCAAAACGTTCCAAATGTACTTGGTGGCAGATGCCGTTGCCCGGACGGGAAAAGTAAATGCCGTGTTTTTTGGTAACCGTTTGAATAAATCTGTGGTCGTCCGCATTTTCAAAGCCTGTTTGCAATGTATTGTGGTCAATATAAGCAACAGATTTTTTCTGTTTGACTCTTGGAACGCCCATTGCCTCAAATTCTAAATAAGCCATGGTTCCTGTAGCGTCCTGTGTTAAAGTTTGGTCAATTTTAGACCAATATCGCTTCCTACGGTCATTTCACCGCTGAGCAAATGTGCCTTAATAATTTTTGAGCAATTGTGTAACCCATCGTATACCCCTTTCAATGTACGAAACACCATTCATGTAACATTCATTTCGTTTCCACATATCATAATTATTCATATTATCTAATATTTTCAATTTCTTGTCAACGTTTAATGACGGTTTTTGCAGTGCTTATATCAATGATTAAGGTTGTTTTTCATCTGAGTTTTCTGTTTTTATAAAATAAAGCAGGTCTCATTCCTTTGGTAATTTTTTTTTTGCAAAAATATCTTGTCTGTTTACGGTTCAAGTGGTATAACAACTGTACACACGGGATACAAACCCAATTTGAATTGAAATGTTGTTATAATCGTCATACAATATCCAAATCCAAAGATGTGCTGTTTTTTGTTTTTGGCGTTGAGAATTATTGTTTGAGTACAAATGATTTTTATTATGTTCAAGCATTATGATAACGGCAAAACTGAAAGGAATATCTTGCAATTTTAGGATTTTAATTGTTATCAAGAGTGCTTTCGGTGTTGATTCGTAAAAAATTGCTTCACATATTTTTTTATGCTATAATATTATGATAGCAATATTACATAGACAAATTTGGAAAATTTTTATTTTTTACGTATGATTTCCTTTATTTTACGGCACACTATGTGCTGTAGGGAGGTGTTTTTGATGAACCGACATCAAAATTCAGAACGGCATCATACAACAAACAAAAACGAATTCCTTTCATTTGAAGATGCCTATGTCAATCTTGCGTATGAAAATAATTCCGATTCCCCGATGATACACAGCAGAACATTGATGACCCGCAAATGAATAAAATTCAAGAGATGGGTTCTGTGCTGACCAATAACAGAAAGCATAAAATTCATTGTTTGACCATTATCGGACAAATAGAAGGGCATTATGTATTGCCGAGCCAGAACAAAACAACCAAATATGAGCATATCATTCCGCAGCTGGTAGCAATTGAAGAAGAACCCGAGATAGAAGGACTTTTAATTTTGCTCAATACCGTAGGCGGAGATGTAGAAGCCGGGCTGGCCTTGGCAGAGTTGTTTGCAGGCATGAAAAAAGCCAACGGTTTCCTGGTGCTTGGAGGAGGCCATTCTATTGGTGTTCCCCTTGCGGTAGCGGCGCAAAAATCGTTTATTGCACCGTCTGCAACCATGACGATACATCCTGTACGTATGAATGGTTTAACATTGGGTGTTCCGCAGACATTTGAATATTTTCAAAAAGATGCAGCAGCGTATTACAACGTTTGTAAGCAAGCATTCCAAAATGAATCCTGAACGCTTTTATCAGTTGGCTATGAACACAGAAGAGCTGGTGATGGACGTAGGTACTGTATTGATGGTCCCGATGCGGTAAAAGAAGGGTTGATTGACGGTCTTGGCAGTTTATCCGATGCACTGGAATGTTTGTATGAAATGATTGATAACAATAAAAAGATCATGGACATGCAGAGCACACAGAAGGGCAACCTTCTGTTGAAGAATACTCTTCTGTTGTAGGGCAACCTTCTGTAGAAGAGAAGGCTGCTATGAAATCAAACCATGCTGACACAAAAAGAAAACAAAAAAACGAACAACGAAAAAAATAAGAAAAGGAAGGCATGTTGGGAAAATACCCAGGAATGCCTGCCTTGTTTACATATGGTATAACAAAAACAAGAGGTGAGACAGTGGCACAACGAACGAACAAAAAGCCGGCCAATACCAAAACAAAACGAACACAAGCAGCAAAAAAGAATACGCAGACAAAGACAAGGGCTGCCGCACGAAAACCTCGTGACCAAGAAGTACATAAACAACGCAATCAAATTGTAGCTATTTTATTATTTGCATTTTCCGTTTTTTCTGGGATGTTTGGTATGTATCCAAGGAGAAAGCGCTTGGGCATGGATGCATCATGCGTTTTTAGGTTTATTTGGCATTATGTCATTGGCATGGCCAATTTTGCTTTGTTACATATCAATTGTAATTGCCTTTGGAAGAACACAGGCACGAGCAGTATCTCGCATTGTTATGACAGTGATATTAATTGTTGTGCTGTGTGCTACGGTTTATATTTATACGGTAACGGAAGAGCAGCAAAACTACCGTTTACCATGAACATGACAAGATTATATGACCAAGGCGCCATGAATTCGGGCGCAGGTATTTTCAGTGGCTTGTTTGGTATTCCGATTGTATCCATTTTGGGTTTTACCGGCGCCAAAATTGTGATTCTGATTGTGCTTTTTGTCATGCTGATGGTATTAACCGGTATGACATTGCCAAGTTTGGTTCATGCATTTACAAAGCCTGCTGTCAAAGTAGCATCTAACATTCATGAAGCAAAGAGCGCAAAGCTGCGCAAAAAAGAATATATCAAAGCAGAATATACAGAGCCTCCTTTGTATCAAAACAATCGAAAAATGCTTCTGCTCCTATTGATATTGCTTTTGGATGACGATGAAATCCCTGCTTATATGAAATATCAGTCTAAACCCGCTAAAAGGCAAAAAGCGAGAAATTAAAAAAAGCTTGAAAAAGTATTCAACTTGAGGTCAAACTGAAAATACCGTCGAACAAGAAGAAAATACACAGCATAAATTAGACTTTTTAGATGTTGAAATTGACCTCGTCGGAATCTGTACAGCCACCTGTCGTTCGTGTTGACCATCCGGAGCAAACAGTTCCTTATGACTCGTACAAACGTACCGTCTGCCATTGATATTCTCTGATGAACCAAAGCAGCAGGAAACCACTCCCGTAAGGGAAGATGTTGAAGAGGTTCCCGTATCTGCTCCGGAGCATTCCGAAACAGCGGCAGAGGCTGCTGCGTTTGCAGCAAAAGCAGTGGAGAAAGCAACCGCTGATGTACCTGCTAGCGTTGAGCAACAGAAAGAAACTGAGAAAAAGAGTACATATCAATTTCCCTCCTGTTTCTATGCTCGAGGTAAGTAAAGAACTGGATACACGCAATGTAACGGAAGAATTACAGGTAAACGGGCAGTTGTTGGTGGAAACATTAAAAAGCTTTGGCGTTCAAACCAAAATTTTAGATATCAGCCGCGGTCCTGCCGTAACTCGATATGAGCTGCAGCCTGCCGCAGGTGTGAAAATCAGCAAAATTACAAATCTGGCAGACGATATTGCCATGAATCTTGCCGCGTCAGGAGTTCGTATTGAAGCTCCAATTCCTGGAAAAGCCGCTGTCGGCATTGAAGTTCCAAACAAAAATGTAGGTGTTGTGCGTATGCGTGACTTGGTAGAATCCAATCGTTTTTGTTCTGCACCGAGTAAATTGACCGTTGCGCTGGGACGTGATATTTCGGGACAAGTTACCGTAGCGGACCTTGCCAAAATGCCTCACTTGCTCATTGCGGGTTCCACAGGTTCCGGTAAATCTGTCTGCATTAACTCATTGATTATCAGTTTGCTGTATAAGGCAACGCCTGATGAAGTTCGATTCTTAATGGTAGACCCTAAAAGTGGTAGAGTTGGGCATTTACAATGGGATTCCGCATTTATTGGTGCCCGTTGTGACAGACCCGCGTAAAGCGGCGGGTGCATTGGGATGGGCAGTGACAGAAATGCTCAACCGTTACAAAATGTTTGCCGACAACAATGTGCGCGACTTGGCTTCCTTTTTAACCGTTTGATTGGCGACAAAGAAGAATACGTGCGTGATGACGGCGTTACCTTAAAGAAAATGCCGCAGATTGTGATTATCATTGACGAGCTGGCCGACCTGATGATGGCAGCGCCCAATGAAGTAGAAGATTCCATATGCCGTTTGGCGCAAATGGCGCGTGCGGCAGGTATGCATTTGGTGATTGCCACACAGCGTCCGTCTGTTGATGTTATCACAGGTATTATCAAAGCGAATATTCCAAGCCGTATTGCATTTGCGGTTTCTTCCCAGATTGACTCCCGTACCATTTGGATATGGGCGGAGCCGAAAAGTTATTGGGACGAGGCGATATGCTGTTTGCTCCAATGGGTTCGCAAAAAGCCGCTTCGTGTCCAGGGGTGCTATGTGGATGACCGTGAAATTGAGTCCATTGTGAATTTTGTAAAAAAATCAAAACCGTCGGAATATGACCAATCTGTCATAGAAGGCATTGAGAAAATGCAGTAGCGGAAAAATCCAAAGGGATGAAGATAATACCGATGCAAAAGAGCACAGACCTATGATGGATGAAGCAATCAAATGCGTTGTAGAAGCAGGACAAGCTTCTACTTCATTGCTGCAAAGACGGTTACGCCTTGGCTATGCAAGAGACAGGCCGTTTGATTGATGAAATGGAACAAATGGGCGTTGTAGGTCCCCATGAAGGTTCTAAGCCGCGTCAAAGTGTTGATTACCTATCAACAATGGCTGGAAATGACCATGCAAAAAGAATGATGCTGCAAATGATAATACAGAAGAATAAAAAAAGGAGGTGTGCGGAAATGGCATTTTACCGACCACAAAAAGAAATCGAGCAACTGGGCTGGGATGTGCCTGATTTTGTATTGGTAACAGGAGATGCGTATGTGGACCATCCGACCTTTGGTGTAGCGATTATTTCTCGCTTGTTGGAAAGTTACGGTTATAAAATTGCCATTTTGGCACAGCCGACTGGCGTACCGACCGTGACTTTACAAGATTTGGACAGCCGAAATTAGGCTTTATGGTAACTGCGGGCAATATCGATTCTATGGTTGCCCACTATACCGCTGCCAGAAGAAAACGCAACGACGACGCTTATTCCCCCGGAGGAAAGGCAGGAAAACGTCCAGACCGTGCCGTTACGGTGTATACCAAAAGATAAAAAGAAGTTTATCCCGATTCCCCTGTAGTGATTGCAGGTTTGGAGGCCTCCCTCAGACGTTTGCCCATTATGATTATTGGGATAACGAAATTCGCCCGTCCGTTTTGATTGAATCCGGAGCAGACCTGCTTTCCTTTGGTATGGGAGAGAAACAGACCATAGAAATTGCTTCTCGTTTGTTGCAGGCGAACCGATTTGCACACTGACGGATATCAAAGGAACTTGTTATGCCGTACCTGCCAACGAATATAAACCGGGACCGGCAGTAGAATGCCCCAGTTATGAGCAGGTATGTCAATCAAAGCGGGAGGTACGCCATTTCCTGCCGCAAACAGCAGGATGAGCAGGACGCAGTACGCGGAAAAAATTGATCAACGACATGGGGATATGATTGTGGTACAAAATCCACCTATGCCGCCGCTGTCTCAAAGAAGAATTTGACAAGGTGTATGATGCCGTTTGAACGGGCGTATCATCAAGTTATGAAAAAGAGGGGCGTACCTTCCATTCAGGAAGTAGAGTTTTCCATTACTCATAACCGCGGCTGTTTTGGTGCCTGCAATTTTTTGTGCCATTGCATTTCATCAGGGCAGAGAGATTACAGCCAAGTGAAGCATCCGTATTAAGGAAGCAAAAGCATTAACCGAAATGCCAAACTTTAAAGGATATATTCATGATGTGGGAGTGGTCCGACTGCTAACTTTAGAAGTCTTTCTTGTGATAAACAAATCAAACATGGATTGTGCAAGGCAAAAAAAATGTTTAGCGCCAACCCCATGTAAATTATTGAAAGTAGACCATTCGAATACTTACATATGCTGAAAGTTGCGTGCGGTTCCGAAAGTCAAAAAGTGTTTATTCGTTCGGGGAATTCGTTATGATTATCTCATGCAGGATACCGATGAAAGCTTTTCAAAGAACTGGTGCAGCATCATGTTAGCGGACAGTTAAAAGTAGCGCCTGAACATTGTTCCGCCAATGTGTTTGGACCATATGGGAAAACCCATATCGAAGCTTATAAAGCGTTTCAGAAACGGTTTTATCAAATCACAAAATCCGTTGGAAAAAGAACAATATTTGGTTCCGTATTTAATGTCCTCTCACCCGGGAAGTACATTAAAAGATGCTGTGGCGCTGGCTTTGTTCTTAAAGCAGGAAAATCTGCATCGAACAGGTACAGGATTTTATCCGACTCCGGGTACCATTTCTACATGTATGTTCTATACAGAGCTTAATCCATATACATTGGAAAAGGTTTACGTACCCAAAACAGACAAAGAAAAAAGCAATGCAGCGGGCATTGTTGCAATATTTTAATCAAAAAATAAAGCGTTGGTAATCGAAGCGTTGAAAGCTGCGGGACGTTCTGACTTAATCGGTAATGATGCAAAAGTGTTTGGTGCGTCAATGCACCCACAACAAAAAGCGCGTCAAAGGGGACAGGCTGAATCATGGAAGAAAAAGAAAAAGAAGTCCGCTGCGGAACATTCACGCCAAAAAGTCCAAAAAAGGACGCTGATTTACATCCTGGTTGCCATAGGTTTTGCTGTGGCCGTTGTATAGCTTTGCATTGGCAGGCCGGTGGGTACCATTTTCGGTTGGGTGGGATTAGGTCACTTTTCGCAGACTGCGAAAGATGCACCATTTTCTCTGCATGTGCTGGATGTGGGAAAAGCAGACGCTATGGTCGTTTCCTGTCAGGATAAAACTATAGTTATTGATGGCGGAACCACAGACGGCGGAGATACGCTGACGACCTATTTACAGCAGATGGATGTTTCTCAAATTGATTGGACATCAACCCACGGATAACGACCATTTACAGGGCTTAAAGCAAGTTGGAAGCACTTTACCGTCAATCAAATGATTGTTGCCGGACTTGCCGCAGGATTTGCTGCCTTCTACAGATGAATATCTATCGACAATGGAAGTATATCAGGAAAAGATGTCCCAATCAAACAAGCAGTATCCAATGAGACGGTTTGGCTTGATGAATTAAAGATTGAGTTTTTAGCGCCGTTACAGTTTTATGATACAATGAATAATAATTCTGTTGTGGTAAAACTAACCTACGGTGATACTTCCCTTTTAATGATGGGTGACGCAGAAAAAGAGGAAGAGCAAGATTTGATAAACAGTGGTGCGAATTTACAAGCGGATGTCATTAAAATTGGACATCATGGCAGTAAGACTTCCACAACGCAGGAGTTTTTAAATGCAGTACAGCCGGATATGGCAGTTATTTCTGTAGGGCGGACAAAATGAACTGCCAAAAATCCGAAGTATTGCAAAGGCTTGAAGCATCTAATGTAAAAACATATCGTACAGATAGTTCAGGCACTGTTATTTTATGAGCGATGGCGCTGACATTACCGTTGCAACGGAACAATAAAAGGAGAAATCAATCATGAGCAGAAAAATTGTAATCGACCGTTTTGAAGGAACCTGCTATTTTGTGAGGACAAAGACCAAAGTTTTTTGCAATTGAAATTGCAGAATTGCCGCAGGGAGCAAAAGAAGGCCATGTTATTGAAATCAAAAGACGACGGCCCTCTTGCCATTGACCAGAAAGGAAACAGACCTGCGCCGTGAAAAAAACAAAATTGCAAAATAGCTTGTGGAAATAAACATGAGATACAGAAAAGAACCTCATGCATAAGAGACGAATATGCATAGAGGTTCTTTTTTTATCTATTTTAGGAAAGTTTTCAGCAATGTTTCTTTGAAAGAAGTATAGGGTGCATAGCGAATTGGAATATCCAAACGATTGGTTTTTTAAAATACTTTTTTGGTGACTGAATGTAAGAAAAGATTGTTTTCCGTGCTAACTGCCCATACCGCTTTCACCGACGCCCCAAACGGAAGGTGATGAGATGCCAAGTGCATAATGGTGTCGTTGATACAGCCTCCGCCAAAAGATAAACTTTGTAAAATTCGTTTTTGTGTGGTTTTTGCAGTTGCTGAATAAATATAATGCCAAAGGTTTTGGGCGGGAACGTATCCAAGTAATAACATCTTCTATATCATGATATGTCAAAAGAGGAAGAATCGGGCCGAATATTTCTTCCTGCATGACAGGAGAATCAGGATGTACGTTGTCCAAGATGGTAGGCGCAATTTGTCCATGTTCATTGCCTACGCCTCCTGTTATGATTTCCTGACCGTCCATCAAATCCATAAGGCGGTGAAAATGTTTTCATTGATAATTTTAGGATAGTTCTGATTGTCCAGAGGATAGCTTCCCAAGAAATCACTTAAATACTGCTTCATATGATAAATCAGAGATTCTCTTACAGTATTGTGTACATACACATAATCAGGCGCTACACAGGTTTGACCTGCATTTAACAGTTTGCCGAATACAATCCGTTTTGCCGCCAAAGCAATATTTGCCG
>VOFB01001208.1_pt1 | contig 35002 bp, 59 predicted proteins | sample 5384141 | NCBI WGS metagenome assembly VOFB01 (sample SAMN12384721, study PRJNA508395) | human gut metagenome | isolation source: healthy gut A | host: Homo sapiens | reverse complement strand
ATCTATTTATTAAGTTTGTTATTGTAGTTTTACCAGCTCCTGTAGCACCAACAAATGCTACTTTTGTCCTGGCTTAGCATACATATTTATATCATGTAATACGATTTTGTCGTCGTTATAACCGAAGTTTACACCTTCAAATACAACATCCCCAGTTAATTTAGTATATGTTACAGTTCCTTCCGCTTTATGTGGATGTCTCCAAGCCCAAGTTCCTGTACGTTCTTTTTACTGGTTTTATTTCGCCATCTTCTTCTATAGCATTTTCTAATGTAACATATCCGTCGTCTACTTCTGGCTTTTCATCTATTAAGTTAAATATTCTCTCTGCACCAGCAAGAGCCATTATTATTGAGTTAAATTGTTGAGATACTTGCGCAACTGGCATATTGAAACTTCTTGTTAATTGTAAGAATGATGCTAATGCACCTAAAGTTAAATTTCCTACACCACTTATTGCAAGTACAGCTCCTATTGCAACTATTAAAACATAACTTATATTTCCTATATTGTTCATTATAGGCATAAGCATATTTGCAAAACTATTGGCATTGTCAGCACTATTAAATAATGAGTCATTTAATTCGTTAAATTTCTTTTTAGAATCTTCTTCATAACTAAATACTTTAACGACTTTTTGACCTTCCATCATTTCTTCAATATATCCATTAACTTTACCTATATCTCTTTGTTGGTTTCCAAAGAAGAAAGCACTTTTAGAGCCTAATATTCTCATTACTTGATACATTACAAATACCATAAGAACTATTAATATTGTAAGTATTGGACTTAGTACTATCATAGAAACAAAAGTCCCTACTATAGTTATTACAGAAGAGATAAGTTGAGGTATACTTTGACTTATCATCTGTCTTAATGTATCTGTATCATTTGTGTATATACTCATTATATCTCCGTGAGCATGTGTATCGAAGTATTTGATTGGAAGTTTTTCCATATGTTCAAATAAATCATCACGGATATTTTTAATGTTCCTTGAGATATATTAACCATAAGTCTACTATATATATAAGTTGATATTACACCTGTATAGAAAATAGCAGCCATTATAGCTAAAGCTGTTAATAATGCTTTAAAAGCTTGGGTTATTATGTCCTAATAGTGGAACTATATAATCATCTATTAATGTTTTTAAGAATAAGTTTGCTACTACTGAAACAATAGAACTTATAAATAATGTTATTAAAACTATAAAGAATAAAATTTATAATCTCTAAAAATATAACTAATCATTCTTTTAAAGTTTTCATAGGGTTGTTTCCTGGAGCTTTTTTATTTCCTTTAGCAAATTGTTTACTCATTATCGTCAGCTCCTTTCACTTGTGATTCATAAACTTCTCTATATATAGCGTTGTTTACTTTTAATTCATCATGTGTTCCAATAGCATCTATTTTACCGTCATCTAAAACTATTATTTTATCACTAGCTTCTATTGATGATATACGTTGAGCTATTATTATTTTAGTTGTAGATGCTATGTCATTTTGTAGCGCTGCTCTAATTGTAGCATCTGTTTTTGTATCAACTGCACTTGTTGAATCGTCTAAAATTAATATTTTAGGTTTTTTTAAGTAATGCTCTAGCGATACAAAGTCTTTGTTTTTTGACCACCAGATACATTTGTACCACCTTGTTCTATATAAGTATCATATCCATCTGGGAATGTTTGAATGAATTCATCGGCACATGCTTTTTTACATGCATCTACTAATTCTTCATCTGTTGCATTTTTATCTCCCCACCTTAGATTTTCTTTTATAGTACCTGAAAATAATACATTCTTTTGTAAAACCATAGAAACTTCATTTCTAAGAGTATCTATATCGTAGTCTCTAACGTCTACTCCACCGACTTTTATGCTTCCTGCTGTAACGTCATAAAGTCTTGGTATTAATTGAACCAATGTAGATTTTGCACTACCTGTTCCACCTATAATTCCTATTGTTTCACCAGATTTTATCTCTAGGTTTACATTTTCTAAGTTTAATTTATTTTATCATTAGCATAAGAGAAATCTACATTTTCAAATGATATAGATCCATCTTTTTTCTTTTATTGATTTTTTAGGATTTTTATAGTACTTTCTTCATCTAAAACTTCAAGTATTCTCTCTTGAAGATTTAGCCATAGTTATCATAACAAATACCATAGATAACATCATTAAACACATAAGTATTTTGTGTTGAATATGTGAAGAAAACTCATGTTGACCTGTTGTCATAGTATTTGAAACTATCATTTTAGCCCCTAACCATGATAAAAAGTAATATACATGTATACATAGTAATTTGCATTACTGGAGCATTTAGTACTATTAATTTTTCTGCAAAATAAAGCTATTTCTTACATCTCCTGAAGCTTTTTTGAATTTATTTATTTCGAACTCTTCTCTTACTGCTGATTTTTACAGTTCTTATTCCTGTTAAGTTTTCTTGTACACTTGCATTTAATGCATCGTATTTTTTGAAAACAGCTGTGAATCTAGGAAATGCAACTTTTATTATAAGCGCTAATATTAACCCTAAGAATATTACTGATCCAAAGAATACTAGTGATAAACTTGATTAATTAAAACTGACATTACCATTGCAGATATAAGCATGATTGGTGCTCTAACAAGCATTCTTAAAATCATTTGATATGCATTTTGCACGTTTGTTATATCTGTTGTAAGTCTTGTTACTAAACCTGCTGTTGAATATTTATCAATGTTTTCAAATGAAAAATCTTGTATATTTTCAAACATCGCACGTCTTAAGTTTCTCGCATAACCTGCTGAAGCATTTGCTGCAAACTTTGCACCTAATGCACCACAAAGAAGTGATAACATAGCTACTACAAGCATAAGTATTCCTATTTTTTGCTACATAGCCCATATCACTATTGTTCAGACCATTGTCTATAATCATCGCCATTAATAGTGGTATTATAACTTCACATATACACTCTAATACCATAAATATAGGCGTGATTATAGAATTCTTTGAATTCACCAATATATGATGATAATTTTCGTATCATTTCTTCCTCCTCAATATATAAATTTTATTTTAAATTAAATAAATTATTTAATTTTTGACATTATAAACTTCTCATTATAATATTTTTAAGGGCAACTTAAAATTATTAAATGAGAATTACTTTAAATTATCTAAAATTTTATATATATGCTTAAATAACTGTTCTTGTTCTTCCTCTGAAATACCATTTAGCACTTGGGCATCTAATTCTTGGATATATAAATAAGCATCATCTAATACTCTTTGAGTTTTTCTGTCATCTTTATAAATTTAGATCTTTATCATTTAAATTTTGTTCTCTCGTTATAAATCCTTTTCTTCTAATCTATTTAATAACCCTGTAACTGTAGGATTTTTAAGTGTTAATCCTGTCTCTAAATCCCTTTGAGTAAGTTTATCTTCCTCATGTCTTTTAAATATAAAAGCACATCCATTTGTGACGGAGTCAAGTTGTATCTTTTGTAAGTTTTTATGACAACGTGTCTCAAATGCTATATGTATTTGTTTAATTAAAAACCTATAAGTATTTTTTTCTTCCATATTAATTCTCCTAAATATATAGCTTGCTATATATATTTTATTTATTTTTTATTAATTGTCAATAGATGTAATTTTATTTTTTTTATTTTTCTATAGGTTAATTTTCTTTACACAAAAAGACTCCTATCCCTAATTGGTACAAAAATCATATCAAAATTATATTTCTCTAACACTTATATATCAAGTTATTCCAGTTTTTTTCTTGCTATTTGTCTCTAAAATTTAATCACTGTTATAAGTAATCTTATATAATTTATATTTAACCTATAGTATAATATTATTATCAAAAATAAATTTTTAAGGGGAAAACATATGAAAAAAACTATCTATTGTAATATTAGTCATAATTGCATTATTTGCTTTCGGCTGTAAAAAAAGAAGATACTTCTAACAACATGGTCAAGTTAAATAGAGTTGATATTTCATCAATTAGCAATACACAACTAAAAAATTTTATAAATGAAGCTTCACAAAAAAGAAGGAGTTTATCAAATTAATACAAAATCAAATACTTATATATTTTTTAATGGAATAGAAAATGAATTTACTGATATAAAATGTAGCTTGGATAATAAAACTTTAAATATTGAATCTAATAAAAATAAATTAGACTCAAGTTCTCCATCACAAAATTTATATGTTATATATCAAAAGAACACAACTATCACAAATGACAAGGCAGTTTTCTTTTTGATACTATAAAGCTTGTTATAGATAATAAAGAATCTAACTTTGAAAATGTATTTGTTGAAAATAGAAATATATAATAACGAAAATATTGATTATAAAAATAATATAAAAAAGGCTACTACAAAGTAAATTTAATTTGCTTAGTACTAGCCTCGTTTTTATAATTCTAAGGAAATTATATATTATCTGGTTTGTAGATAATTATAATTTCCTTACATGTGTTTCAAAGAAATCTACCTTGTGAAATGTCTTTAGAATAAAGATTTCTTTATATGAAAAACTTTTAGTACCAATGTACTTTCCATTTTCCACTCAAATATCTCCATACAAAAAATATACTTCTTACAACCCAATCTGTAGTCATAGCTACCCATACACCAAATACTCTAATCCCATGTATTTTCCTATAATGTAACTAAAACCTATTCTAAAAATCCACATTGAGAATATACAAACTATCATACAAAACTTAACGTCATTTGATGCTCTAAGTGTATTTGCTATCATAAATGATAATGGCCAAATAAGCATCGCCATAACACCATGATATATTATTATTTGTTTAGTCATTTGGGCAGTTCCTTCAGATAAGTTATATACATCTAAAATAAGATTTAATGCTAAAAATATAAATATATTCGTGATTATTATTCCTACATAACTTAGTTTCAACATTTTTTTAGTATAATATTTTGTTTGGTATTCATCATCAGCACCTACGCATTGTGATACTACTGCTAAATCAGCTTGACCTATAGCCATTCCAGGTACTATTTGAAAAAGTGCAAGACAGTTACTAACTGCATTTGCTGCAATAGCAGCTGTACCAAAACTTGCAACTAAATTTAGTACTACTATTTTTCCAAGTTGGAACATACTATTTTCAAGCCCATTTGGAATTCCTATATATAAAATTCTTTTTATCATACTTCCATCAAATTTGAAACACATTTTTCTGATATATGAATTTGTAAATCTTGATTTCTTATAAGATAAAATGCTATTATAGCTGCTAAATATCTTGAGAAAACTGTAGGAATTGCAGCACCTACAACCCCCATTTTTAGTCCATATATTAATATTGCATTTCCTATAAAGTTTACACTATTCATAAGAATTGATATTTTCATAGTCACTTTTGAATTTCCCATAGCTCTAAACAAAGCTGCTGCTCCATTATATATTGCTATAGCTGAATTGATAAAAATACTATCAATAGATATATATTTGCAAATCCCATAACATCAGCTTCTAATTTTCCAAATACCTTGTATAATATAAAATATTTTAACAGATATCCCAAAATCATAATTCCTATAGAACTTACTAATAAAAATAACATTAATTGATCTGATGCTTCACATGACTTTTTCTTCATTTTTTGACCTAAAAAATTGACCTGCAACTACAGCTCCACCAGTACCTAATGCAATAAATACTTGGGCTATTAATACCATAATAGTATCTACTAAAGATACTGCTGATACTGCCGCTTCCCCTACGCTTGCAACCATAATTGAATCTACTAACCCAACGACTATTAAAAGTAACTGTTCCACAATTAATGGTCCTATCAATTTTCTTAAGTCTGAATTAGAAAATAAATAATTGACTTTATTCTGACTTGCCTCCACTCAAACCCCTTCTTTCACAAAGATTTTAAAATATATAGATATTTTAAAATGCATAATATTAATTTTTACTATTTTAAATTATAAAGAGTAGCTAAAAATGTAATATACATCAATAACTACTCTCTTATTTAAATTATATACCTATTGGTATTTTCTTACAACAATTCTTATAAAGTTGCTTTTAGAGCTTGGTCTATATCCCAAAGTAAATCATTTATATCTTCTATACCAACTGACATTCTTATCATGTCAGGTCTAACACCTGCTGATTCTTGTTCTTCTTCATTCAGTTGAGCATGTGTAGTACTTGCAGGATGTATAACTAAAGATTTAGCATCTGCTACATTTGCAAGGTGAGAGAATATTTTAAGACTTTCTATAAATTTCTTGCCTGCTTCAAGCCCACCTTTTATGCCAAATGTAAATATTGAACCTGCACCTTTTGGAAGATATTTTTGCCCTAATTCATAATATTTGTTGCCTTCAAGCCCTGGATAATTAACCCATGCAACTTGAGGGTGATTATTTAAAAAACTCAGTTATAGCTTTTGTATTGCTTATATGTCTTTCTATTCTAAGCGACATTGTTTCTAAACCTTGTAATAACATAAATGCATTAAATGGACTTAAACAAGCTCCTGAATCTCTCAACCATTGAACTTTTAATTTAGTCGCATAAGCCGCAGCTCCAACATCTTTTGCATAATTAAGACCATTATAAGACATATCTGGCTCTGTCAAACAAGGAACTTTCCACTTCCTATCCAATCAAAATTACCACTATCAACAACAACCCCACCTAAAGTAGTTCCATGACCACCTATAAATTTAGTTGCTGAATGTACTACAATATCTACACCATGTTCAAATACTTTTATTAAATAAGGTGTTCCAAAAGTATTGTCTAGCATAAATGGTATTTTGTTTTCATGAGCAATATCTGCTATAGCTTCTATATCGATTAAATTTATCCCTGGATTTCCTATTGTCTCAGCATAAACAAGTCTAGTCTTATCATTTATTGCTTTTCTAAAACTCTCTGGATCATCTGGGTCTACAAAATGAACCTTTATACCGAATTTAGGAAGCATATTTGAAAGTAAATTATATGTTCCTCCATATAAAGTTGGTGCCGCTACTATTTCATCCCCTGCTTGTATTATATTAAGTATAGCTGCATTTATAGCCCCCCATTCCTGAAGAAAATGCTACTGCACCTACTCCACCTTCAAGTAATGCCATTCTATCTTCAAATACTTGAACAGTTGGATTTGATATTCTTGAATATATATGCCCCTCTTGTTTTAATGCGAATAAATCAGCACCATACTTCACACTTTCAAAAACAATATGATGTTGTTTGATAAATTGGTACAGCTCTAGAACCTGTCGCTGAATCTGGTTCTTGTCCCCCATGAATTTGTAATGTACTAAAACCTAGTTTTCTTTCTGTCATGTTATCCCTCCGAATATATTATTGTTAAATACAAGTAAAATGTTTATATTAAACATATAAAAATATCTTTAAATTTTTTTAAAGATAAAAATTATTTATAGCATATTTAAAAAATTATACTTATCGCCAAATATAAAAGTAATATAATTTCCTATATACTATAAAAAGCTCTTTTACCTTACGATAAAAAGAGCTTTATTTCTCATTCTCTCTTATCTTTCTTATGAAAACATAAGTAGGATTTAGCACCTATCTAATATAGGTTGCTGGACTTCTCAGGGCCTATTCCCTCCATCACTCTTGATAAGAATTTATTTAGTTAAGATTGATATTTATAATTATATACCTAAAGTATATTTTAAACAATATTTTTACATATTTTTCTAATTTATTATTTTTCTCAGCTACTCTAAGTTTTGCACTTCTTGAACGAGGATTTGCCTCAACTTCTTCTTTGCTTGGAAGTATTGGTTTTCTAGTTATAACTTTAACTTCAGAAACTTTATCACACTGACAAATTGGAAGTTCTGGTGGACAAACACAGCTAAGCGATAATTCTTTAAATTCATTTTTTACTATTCTATCTTCTAAAGAGTGGAATGTAATTATACATATTCTTCCCCCTTTATTCATCATAGAAACAGCATCGTCTATCATTTTGTTTATAACTCCAAGCTCATTATTTACTTCTATACGTATAGCTTGGAAAGTTCTTTTAGCTGGATGTGGTCCATCTATTCTAGCTTTTTAGGGATAGCTTTTTTTTATTACATCAACTAATTCACCTGTTTTTTCGATTGGCTTTTCATCTCTAGCTTCAACTATAAATTTAGCTATTCTCTTCGCCCAATTGTCTTCACCATAATCTTTTATTATTTTTTTGCAAGTTGCTCTTCTGGTATGTATTTACTACATCATAAGCAGAAAATGGCTTTCTAATATCCATTCTCATATCTAAAGGAGCATCGTGCATATATGAGAAACCTCTATCAGCTTCGTCTAATTGATGAGAAGAAACTCCTAAGTCAGCTAGTACTCCATCTATCTTATATACACCTATTTTTTCTAATTCTTCTTTTATATTTGAAAAATTGCTGTGAATAAATCTAACTCTATCAGAATACTCTGCTAATCTCTCTTTTGCAGTAGCTATTGCATTTTTATCTTGGTCAAACCCTATAAAAAAGTCCGTCTTTTGAAAGTCTTTTACGATTTCTTTTGAGTGTCCTGCACCACCCATTGTACAGTCTACATATACACCGTCTTCTTTTATATTTAAATTTTCTATACATTCATCTAAAAGTACAGATACGTGATGGAATTCCATAAAAAATTCACTTCCTTTCTGTAAAATCTCTAACTGTCGTATTTTTTATATTAATGTTATCTATTAGATTTTTTACTAATACATAATTTAGTACAACACCTATAATTATAAATACTAAACTTATAACTTGTGCCATTCTTAATGGTCCTAACATAAGTGAATCTGTTCTAAGTCCTTCTATGAAAAATCTTCCTATAGAATATAATATTAAATAGTAAGCAAGGATTTGGCCTTCATATTTTTGTTTTTTTTTCTAAATACCATCAAAAATATAAATACACCTAAATCCCATATAGATTCATATAAAAATGTAGGATGTACTTTTACACCATCAACCATTATCCCCCATGGTAAATCTGTCGGTCCCCCATGAGCTTCTTTGTTTAGGTAATTTCCCCATCTCCCAATTGCTTGAGCTAATGGTATACCTATAACAACGCAATCAGCCAATTTAAAGAAGTTTAATTTCTTAACTTTAGCATATATAAACCCAGCTAAAATTCACTCCAATTAGAGCTCCATGAATTGCTAAGCCGCCACCTCTAAAGTTTAAAATTTCAGCTATATTTCCTGAATAATAAGACCAGTTAAAGATAACATAATAAGCTCTAGCTCCTATAAGTCCACAAGGGATTGCAATAATAGCTAAATTTAATATATCATCTTCTTTTATATTAAGCCTTTTTGCTTCTCTTAATGCAATAAAAACTCCAAGGACCATCCCTGTAGCCATTAAAATTCCATACCACATTATATCTACACCAAACAGTGTAAATGCAACTCTATCCATATAAACACCTCTTATCTTCTAAATATTCTACTAAATAAACTTACTTTTTCTATTGGTTTCTCTAGTGGCTCTTCTACAATAATATCTTTATTGTCTAAGATACACTGAGCATTATTTTTAAATAGATTTTCTGCCATAGATTTTGAGCATTTATCTTCAACATATTCATATGCCTCTCTCAATAATGGGCGTCTTCTTGTATCACTATGGGCATCTGTCGCAACTAAATGAACCATATTTCTACTAATTAAAAGATCACATATTTTTTTGGAATTGTTTACCCTGTTTTCCTATAAGACTTGAGCTATTTATTTGAATAATTGCACCTGTTTTTATACAATCATAAATTATCTCTGGGTCCTCATGAATTTGCATATATCTCTCTACATGAGCCAATACTGGTGTATATCCCTGTTGTTTTAATTCATAAACAATATTGCATAAGTTGCTAGGAAAATTATTAGGCGGAAACTCTATTAATATATATTTTACTATCATTTAAACAATAAAAGTCTAGTTCTGAAATCTTATCCATTAAATCATATGTAAAATAAATTTCGTTTCCTAAATATATTTCTATATCTATATTATTTTCTTTTTTAATTCCTTTTTAAATCTCTCACGAATTCTTTTTTAACTCCTCACCCTTTTCATATTTGAATTCTGGATGATAATGAGGAGTTGCAATCATTTTGATGATTCCTTCTTCTTGTGCTATTTTTGCCATATTTATGGCTTGTTGCATAGATTCAGCTCCATCATCAACCTCTGGTAGTATGTGACAATGTACGTCTATCATAAAAAAATCCCCCTTTTTAAAGTAAGCTATCTGAATACAAATGTTATTATATCAGTTTATAGCTTAAAATAAATATTTCGTATGTATTCTAAAAAACAAAAGTTGTAAGAAGATATCTCCTACAACTTTTATTTTTATAATTTGTAATTTATATTGTAGATTTTATACTCAATGTTTTTATTTAGTTATTTTCTTTATCAATAGGCTCTACAATAGATATTACACAGTTATCTTCTCTTAAGTGTTCTTCTAGTCTTTGTTGTACTTCTTCAAATGTAACTTCTTTTATTACCTCTACATAATCTAATAAGTTTATATCTTTAAATTTGTAGAAGATAAAGTTGTTTGCAATAAAAGTTAAAGAATCAAAGTATTTAATAAAATTACCTATAGAAGATTTTTTAACTCTTTCAAAGGTAGCTCTATCTAATCCTTCTTTTTTATTTTATACATATCAAGATACTCGAATATAACTTTTTTTTGTTTTGGATCTTTTGATTCGCCTCCAACTGTTGTAAATGCGTAATCGATTTGTGAAGTAAATCCTGCTCCAAAACTTCTATTTATAAGGCCTTTCATATATAGATTTTCATATATTTCACTACCACGTCTAAATAACATTTCATTTAATATGTCTGTCATTACTTCGTATTTAAGTAGTTCTCTTCCTTTTATATTTACTTTATCGTCTTTAAATCCTATATTGAAGATAGGTATTGAAATAGGCGCCTGAGTTATTATTTCTTTTTGGTTAACTGTTGTAGGCTCTTCTGGATATATTCTAGTTATTTCTTGGTCCATCTTGCCATGTCGTATTTATTTGCTTTTTTTACATTATCAAAGAATTCCTCAGCTTCTAAATCTCCTATTACGAACAATGCCATATTTCCTGGATTATAGAATGTATTGTAGCATTTATAAAGTTCTTCTTTTGTTATTTTGTATATGCTCTCTACGCTTCCAGCAATATCCACTCTAACTGGGTGATTTACATACATTGCTTTTATTGCGTTAAATGATACATTCCAACCTGGATCATCATCATACATTTTTATTTCTTGGGCAATTATTCCCTTTTCTTTTTCTACATTTTCATCTGTAAAATGAGGTGTCTGCACATAATCAAATAAATGATCTAGACAATCATAAAAATTCTCTGTTGTTGTAAATAAATACGCTGTCGTTGTAAAGTTTGTAAATGCATTAGCATTAGCTCCCCATTTTGAGAATTTTCCAAATGCATCTGTTTCATCTGGTTGTTCGAACATTTTATGCTCTAAGAAATGTGCTATACCTTCGTTTACTCTTATAGGTTCAGTTTCTCCAATAGGTATAAATTCTAAGTCATTTGAACCGTAATTCGTAGCTAAAACAGCATATTTTTTCGTAAATCCTTTTTTAGGCATAAAGTACACATCTAATCCATTTTCTAATTTTTCATAATATAATTCTTCTTTTAACAATTCGTTGACTATCTTTTCCATTATGCCCTCCCTATTTACTTAAGAAGTATATAGTATCTAGTTGAATATCTTTTACAGCATCTACTATATCTTCCTTTGTAGATTTATTTATCATATTTTTATCTCATCTAAGTCACTTTTATTTTTTGCTATTGATTGAGAGAAATAGAAATCTGAAAGTCTTCCTATTTCGTCGTTTAAAGAATTTAAAGAATTTATAAATGCAATTTTAGCATTTGCAATTTCTGTTTCTGTTATATCTCCGTCTTTTAATTTTTGAACTTGCTCTTTTACTAATTCAACAGTTCTTTCATAGTTTTCAGCTTCTATTCCTGAACAAACCATCATTGTAGATTTGCTTTTTGTATTGTAGAGTAAATAGTATAACAAAGACTTTCTTTTTTCTCTTACATTTACAAATAGTTTACTATCAGCGCCTCCACCTAATATTCTAGAACCTAAAAGAAGGCTATAGTATCTCTCTTCATCAAGATAATCAACATTACATCTATAACCCATAACTAATTTACCTTTGTGCTATGTCCATAGTTTCTTTTACTTCTTTTACTTCGTCTACTTCTTTATAGAATTCTTCTTTTGGTAAATCTATTATATCTCCTCTATCGAATGTAAATCTTTCTTTTATTAATTCTACTACTTCTGATTCATCAAATTCGCCTTCGATTATTATTTCTATTGGAGAAGTTTTTAATATATTTTATAATGTTGATATAAGTTTACTCCATTTATATCGTCTAAATCTTCGATATAACCCTTCCCACTTATAGCGTATGGTTCTCCTTCGAACATAATTTCACTAGCTTGTTTCATTGCATAGGTACCTTTATCATTGATGATACCCATTATAGAATCTTTTAATATTTCTTTTTCTATTTTTAGGTATTCTTCACTAAATCCACCATCTACTATTAGAGGATTATTTATTATTTCGTTTAATAGGTCTATACAACCACCTAATATTTTTTCGTCTAAATATTTTTCATTTACACCTAATATACTAAATCCTAAAACTTGATGTTCTCCTCGTTTTGATGTTCCAGCATTTAGATATGAGCCGTATAGTTCTTCTTCTCTATTTGTCAATTGACCAAGTGTTTTATATTTATCGCAACCACTTTTTAAAATGCCTGGAAGTAGAGCATTTTTTTGTAACTTCTTTCTATCTAATTCTCTAAGTATATATACACTTACTAAATTTGTCTTAAATTTACTTTCTGGGATTAATGTAAGTTTTACATTTTTCCCTATTTCTAATGTCTTTAAATTTTTCATGTACTAGCTCCTTTTCCTTATTTTAACTATCCTATATAATAATACCTTATCTTCATCATATTTGCTATTTTATTTAATCATTCTTTTATATTATCTCTTTATTTTTACTATTATATACAAAAAGTCAAATTGTTTACATATATCGTAGTTATGATGTATAATACAAGATGTATGTCTAAAATTATTGAGAAAAATAATTAATTTTTATATAAAAGAGAGGAAGATCATAATGAAATTAGGAATAGTAGGTTTACCAAATGTAGGTAAAAGTACATTATTTAATGCTATAACTCAAGCTGGAGCAGAATCAGCAAACTACCCATTCTGTACAATAGAGCCAAATGTAGGTGTTGTTGCAGTTCCAGACGAAAGATTAAACGTATTAAAAGAATTAAATAACGCTAAAAAATAGTTCCAACTGCTATAGAATTCTGCGATATCGCAGGTCTTGTTAGAGGAGCTTCAAAAGGTGAAGGTCTTGGAAATAAATTCTTATCTCACATAAGAGAAGTTGACGCTATAGTACACGTTGTTAGATGTTTCGAAGATTCAAACGTTGTTCACGTTGACGGTTCAGTTGACCCAATAAGAGATATCGATACTATAAACTTAGAGTTAATATTATCTGATATAGAAATATTAGATAGAAGAATAGTTAAAACTACTAAAGCTTTAAAATCTGACAAATCACTTGCTGGTGAATTAGAAATGTTAAATTCTATAGCTGCTACTTTAGCAGAAAAAGTAAATCAGTAAGAACTATGGACTTTACTGAAGAAGAACAAGAATTCGTAAACAGCTTAAACTTATTAACTTCTAAACCAGTTATATATGCTGCTAACGTTTCAGAAGATGATTTAGCTGATGAAGGTGCTAACAACGAATACGTTGCTAGAGTTAGAGAATTCGCTGCTTCTGAAAATGCTGAAGTTGTTGTTGTTTGTGCTCAAATAGAAGCGGAAATATCTGAACTTGAATCTGATGAAGAGAAAAAAGAATTCTTAGAAACTCTTGGACTTGAACAATCAGGTCTTGATAAATTAATCCAATCATCTTACTCATTATTAGGACTTATGTCATTCTTAACTGCTGGTGAGCAAGAAGTTAGAGCTTGGACTATAAAAGTTGGAACAAAAGCTCCACAAGCTGCTGGTAAAATACACAGTGATATAGAAAGAGGATTCATCAGGGCTGAAATAGTAAACTACAATGATTTAGTTGAATGTGGAAGTGTTGCAAACGCTAGAGAAAAAGGTCTTGTAAGACTTGAAGGTAAAGACTACGTAATGCAAAACGGAGACGTTGTTAACTTCAGATTCAACGTATAAGATAAATATTAACTTATAAAAAGATAACTATTATCTTTTTATAAGTTTATAAGGCATAGCTTTTGGGCTATGCTTTTTTATAAAAATTATATTTATATAACTTTATATATAAAAAAAAGCTTACAATATGGATATCCATACTGTAAGCTTTTTATTAGTTGTGAACCATAACTTTTGCTCACGACTTGCAAGTACTTTTTTTAGCTTCTTCTCTTACTATATCTCTTTCTGAGAATGGAACTTTTACACCATTTATTAATTGGTATGTTTCGTGTCCTTTTCCTGCAAGTACTATCATATCGCCTTCTTGTGCTATTCTAACAGCTAGTTGAATAGCTTTTTCTCTATCTGGCTCTATTATATATTTACTTTTATCATCATATGATTTAGCTATATCATCTATTATTTTTTCAGGATCTTCAAAGTCTGGATTATCAGATGTTAATATACTTAAATCACATTCTTTTGCAGCAACATCGCCTAATTCTTTTCTACGTATTTTTGTTCTTCCACCAACTGAACCAAATAAGCAAATTAATCTCTTATGTGGTCGTAGTGTTCTAGTGTCTTTAATATATTTTCTAAACTAACACCATTGTGAGCGTAGTCTATTATTATAGTTGCATAAGGTAATACTGATAAAACTTCTACCCTACCACAAACTTTTGCTTCTGTTAGGCTTCTCTTGTTATTTCTTTTTTAATACCTAAATATTTACAAACAGATATTACAGCTAATGCATTGTAAATACTAAATATTCCTGGCGAACATATATAATAATCATCATTAGATTCTTTAGTTTTGCAGACAAAGTTTACACCTAGTGAATCTAAGTCTTTTGAGTATTGTATTTCAGTAGCCATTACATCAGCTTGTTTTTCTATACCGAAAGTTTCGATATTGCAAGTTGCAATGTCTATTATGTCTTTTGCATATTTATCATCTATATTGATTATTCCATGCTTAGCTAATGTAAATAATTTAGCCTTACATTCTAAGTAATTCTCGAAAGTAGGGTGTTTTTTGGTCCTATATGGTCTGGTGATAAGTTTGTGAATATAGCAATATCAAAATCAACATGCTCTACTCTATGTCTTTGAAGCCCACCAGAAGATACCTCCATAGAAACACATTCTACTCCACTGTCTAACATCTTTCTAAATATTCTATGAAGTTCATAACTTTCAGTAGTTGTATTCACTGTAGTTTCTGATATGTTGTTGTAGAAAGTACCATTAGTTCCTACTACACCTGTATTTATTCCCGCTCTGTTTAAAACTTCACTTATATAGTTTGTAATTGTAGTTTTACCTTTTGTCCCAGTAACACCTATTATTTTTAATGATTTTGATGGATTTCCAAAATAATTTGCAGACATTTTAGATAAAGCTATTCTAGTATCTTCAACTATTATTTTTATAGCGTCATCTGCCATTTCTATATCATCTTGTAATACAAAGACTCTAGCTCCTCTTGAATATGCATCAAAGACATATTTATGTCCGTCTACTGTTTCTCCTTTAAGAGCAACGAACATATATCCTGGTTGGCATTTTAAAGAACTATAAGCTATGTCTACTATTTCAATATCATTAAAATCTTTTGAATCAGTATTAGAGGTAAAAGAAATACCTTCTAATACATTAGTTAATTTAACCATATGTCCTCCTATAGTTTCATCAATTTAATAATTATTCTTAAACAAATATTTCTTTTACTTTTCTATTTGATTTTATAATAGTCTGTCTTGCTAATACTTCTAATGAATCTATATATAGGTCATTACCTAAATTGTTGTCGTTTTTAAGATAGATAACTCAGTACAACCAAGTACTATTCCATCACATCCATTTTCTTTTTAAATGGTTTACCAATTTATTAAATTTATTCATATCAGCAGGTTTTCCACTTTTTATATCGTCATAAATTATCTCCATGACTTGCTGTTGTCTTTCATCATCAAAGACGAAATACTCCATATCAAATCTTTCACACATTTCTTGATATAATTTAGTTTTAATATTACCTGTTGTAGCCATAATACCTAATTTTTATGACCATTTTCTTTAGCATATTTTATTGTCTCTTCAACAATGCTAAGAACTGGTATATTTACACTTTTATTTATTTTCTCATAAAAATAATGTGCTGTATTGCAAGTTATTACTATAAAGTCTACACCGAATTGTTCTAATTTTTGTGCATCACTAATAAGTACATCAGCTGGATTTTCATCACTTTTGCCTAAAATGTATGCACTTCTATCTGGTGTAGTTGCTCTATTTGTAATTACCATGTCTACGTGTTCTTGATCAGTTTTAGCATCAGTCATATCCACTACCATTTTGTAGAAATAAACAGATGCCATAGGCCCTAGACCGCCCATTACTCCTGCAGTTATATTTTCCATATTATCACCATTCTTATTTGCAGTATTTATTGAATTTTCTAATTTGATTTATGCTGTATAAGAATATATACCAGCTTCTTTTTATATTTCCGCTTAAATCATATTTATATCCAAATGATGTTGCTTCCTTACCTTCTGAAGCTAATTTTTTACATTGATTTACTAAGTCTTGATTTTTAACAAATTTATATACTACACTTCTTGGGATTACTCTCCAGAAGAAAGGTTCTTTTTGTATTTTTAATTCTAATTCTTTATTTTCAACTCTATCTTCGACTACATATTTAGCTATGTTGTTTCCAGAACCAGTTACGTAGTAGTTACTTCTACCTTGTCTTAAGTTTATTTCAAATACTTTGTAAGTATTATCTCTTGTATCGTATTTTATATCGAAGTTAGAGAAACCAGTGTAGTTTATGCTTTCTAAGAAGTTTTTGAATTTAGTCATTACTTCTTCGTCATATTCAGTTATTATAGCTGCGTGGTTTCCTATTCCTTTTTGGTGTATGTTCTTCAAGTAAAACATGTCCTAAACACATCATTTTTACTTTTCCGTTTTGGTCAGAATAACAAGTTAAAACTCTCATGTGTGAGTCATCACCTGGTATAAAATCTTGTACTATTAAAGATTTTTCATATCCATGTGAATATATTTCATCAGTTATTTGTTTGAATTCATTTGCATCTTGCACAATGTATGCTTTTTTTCATTCCTGGGAATTCATGTTGGAAGAAAGTAACACTGTCTGATGCTTTTAAGATTACTGGATAGTTAAATCCGAAATCTACTACTTCATCACCTTTGTTAAATACGTGTGTTTTTGGGTAGTTAAGATTGTACTCTTCACATATTTGATAGAAAGATTCTTTTTCGATTAATTTATCTTTTAATTCTTTTCCTATATATGGAACTATATATTTTGTTGAAAGTATATCTCTGTGATCTATTATGAATTCAGCATATTCATCTTTACATCCATGTATGATAAATACTTTACCTTCTTCTGCTTCTTGATCTGGTAATTCTAATAATCTTTTTAAGAAAGCTTCTTCGTCTTCTATAGTCGTTCCTTCTCTGTAATCGATTATTTTACTGTGATTTGTTGCTCCTATACGGATTTTTCCAAATGCTATTGATTTTACTCCATATGCTTCATGGTAGCTCTTGCAACAGAGTAACAATTTATATCTCCACCAACCAATACTGGTTGAATTTTTACGTTATTCAATTAGTCCACCTCTTATTTTTCATTTTTAATTTATTTTCTTTCATTTTTATACAATGGTATTATACTTTATTTTAATTGATATGTCAAAGAACGAAGCGCTTGGAAATCGTTATTTTTAACAGTTTTAATATAGATTTATTTGGATAAATTATTTAACATTTGTTAATTTTATTTTTATAATTTATCGCATTTTGTGACAAAAAAATATGACAAAACACAATTTATATGCTTTGTCATATTTTTTATTTTTAAGCTTTATATTGATTCAATTTCATCTTTTTTAAATTGCTTCATATCTAAGTTTGATTTACTTATTACTTTATTTAATTTATTTATATCACTTTGAGTTGAGTATGCAATATTTACAATTGCAAAATCTTCATAGTCCATATCTGCATAATAAAGTAATTTTTCTGATTTACTTTCTTCTAATACTTTATTAATTTGATAAACTAAACTCTCATCAAAACAAGTATTATCTTTGCTTAAATTTACGCTAACTTCTTTTTCATTTATTTTCATAGTAATAGTTCTATTTTTTAAGCTAGATTTTTCACTTATATCTGTTATCTTAATTTCATCATCTGAAATTTGTGAAATATAATCAATTATATCTTCATATGTGTATCCATAGTCTAATATATCACTATCAAATGACATTATATTTTTACTATTTAATTCTATGCTTTTATCTTCTTTTCTGGCGTCTATTAATACATCGTCTAAGTCTAAGTCTATATTAAATGTATTGTCAAAGGCATAATATGTTTCCCAATCTCCTAAGATACAATATTCCATAGTTATGGTTTTATTATCTCTAACTAAATTTCCGGTTAATGTAATATCGTCTCCTTGTTTGTATTGCTTTATCTCATCATAATGTTCATTTTCATCTTGATCAAATCTACAATATATCTTATATTGACTATTTTTTTTTAGTTTCTAGCTCAACTTTAAGTACTCTATCATCCAATTCTTCTACTTTTTTTTACCTTACCCGTAAGTTCTAAAAAACTTGGTCATAGTTTAAATCTGCATTTTTTCACTACGTTCATATTCTTCTATTAATTTATCTGATGAAATAGATATATCCTCCCAAAATCACCTAAGAAGTTTTGTAATCCAAGATATTCTGATGAATCATTATTTTTACTTTTAGAGTTTATATTTATCAATATAATTCCTATTGAAATCAATATTAATATTAAAATTATAATAAACCCTATAAATACGGGGTTTCTCTTGATGAAATTTTTTGTGTTTTTCCACATGCCAAACATCTATCACTGGTTATTTCTAATTTTTCCCCACAGTATTTACATACTTTTACTTTTTTTTTTTCATATAAATTCCCCTTATTTTTCATTTTCCACAAATTATCATTCTATTTATATTATACATAAAATTACTATTTTACTATAGAAACAATTTTGTTATTTTTTACCAAAAAGACCCAATCCTTAAAATTTAATGATTGGGTCTTAAAAATCTATATATATTTAATTTTATTAAATATCATAAGAATAATCAGCTATATTTTTAGAGTGGTCTGATATTCTTTCTAAGTTATTTAATATATCAAAATAAATAACACCAGAATCTACTGTACATTTTCCATCGTTTAATCTTTGTAGATGATGGTTTCTATATCCTATTTCTAATAAATCAACTTGTCTTTCATTTTCATGTACTTGTTTTCTAAGTTGTAAATTAATTTCTTCTAAACATTTCATAGAGTCAGTGAAGTTATTTATCGCTAAATTATATATTTCTCTAATTTCGTCTTCTGCATGTTCTGATAAACTAAGATTTTCATTAATTAAATCTCTACCTAATTCAGCAATATTTTCACCATGGTCTGATATTCTCTCTATGTCATTAACTGCATATATTAAATTTGTAACTTTGTTACGTTCATCCTCATTTAATGATTCTTTTGATAGTTTAACTAAAAATGCAAGAAGTTGTCTTTGTATTTGGTTTACCTTTTTCTCCATTTCAAAAGTTTTTTCCACTTCTTCTCTTGAATTATTTAGTATACCTTCAATTGCATATTGTACAGATTCTTTAGCATAGTTAGCCATTTCTTTTATTTCTAAAAAATGCATTTCCAACAGCAATGCTTGGTGTTTCTATCATTCTATCGTCTATATATTTTACATCTAAGTTTTCATGTTTTTCATCTTCAGTAACTGGTATTAATTTTAAAACTAATTTAACTATATATTTTGAGAATGGCAATAACACGATTACATTTACTACGTTAAATAATGTATGTACGTTTGCTATTTGTCTTGCAACGTTGTTTGATCTAAATAAGTTACAACTTTGCTTATTGGTATTGTAAATATAAACATAAATAGTATCGTACCTATTACATTAAATGTTAAATGCATAGTCGCTGCTCTTTTAGCATTTTTCGATGCACCTAAACTTGATAATAGTGAAGTAACACATGTACCTATATTATCACCATATAATATTGGTAATGCTGCACTCAGTGGTAAAATACCTTGTGATGCTAAAGCTATCAACATCCCCATAGATGCACTTGATGATTGAACTATACCTGTTATTAAGAAACCTGCTAGTATTCCTAATACTGGATGGATACCAACGAAAAGTAAAGCATCTCTGAATTGTGGTAAATCAGCTAAAGGACTTACTGCTTCTTTCATAAATTCCATACCCGTAAATAACATACCAAATCCTAATAATATCTCTGCATATTGTTTATACTTTTGATTTTTGCTGCTAAGTATATAATTATACCAATACCTAATGCTATAGGTGCTATATTTTCTAATTTAAAAGACACTAACTGGGCTGTTACAGTCGTACCAATATTAGCACCCATAATGATTCCTATTGCTTGAGATAGTGACATTATCCCAGCATTTACAAAACCTACAACCATTACAGTTGTTGCACTCGAGCTTTGTATTATACCTGTTACTACAGCTCCTACTAAAACTCCCATTACTACATTACTTGTTAAAATCCAATTATTTTTTTAATTGTTCTCCGGCAGATTTTTTGAAGTCCATCGCCCATCATATTCATACCGTATAAAAATAATCCTAGGCCACCTAGTAAACTAATTGCTATTTGCACGTCTGCTCCTCCTTAAGACTTATAAATTAATTCCTTTTGATAATACATTAAAATCAAATTTGTTTGCTAAATCAAAGTTAATTCAATATTAAGATTATGTTAAATATGATATAGTCGTTAAAATTTGTATAAAAATGGTATATAAATCGTTTACTTTTGATTAAAAATCTTTAATTTATATACCACTTTTGTTAACATAAATATTTTCCCTAATTTGGTGTATTTTTATACTGTATAATATTATCTATTTATTTTTCTTTAATTAAGCCTTTTTATAAGCTAAAAAGCAACATTTTTAAATCATATATTTCTTCTTGCATTTTTTCCATCAAGAGTATCTCTCACATACATTCTACGAGCTATATCTTCTACAACTACTGAAGTTGATAATATATCACTTTCTTTTTTTAATTGCGTCTTCTGCTGATGAGAATGGCTCATGAGCGACTAGTTGAAGTGTGTATGAGTTGTATATTAAAGTATATCCAGCTATACCTGTTTTTCCTTGATATGCTCTAGAAAAACCGCCGTCTATAACTAATATTTTTCCACCTGCTTTTATTGGACTTTCACCTTTTTACTTTCAACAGGAACATGTCCAGTTATTATATGTGATTGTTCATAATCTAATCCAAATTCATCAAAAATTCTATTGCATATATTTTCATCTTCTCTCAATGTATAGTATGGATTTTTATTTTCTACATGAGTTTTTTATCTGCAATAAAATATCTTTCATAAGTTGTCATATCATCTTTTCCAAATAATGAGAACATTTACCTGTCCATAAGTACCACATCATATCCATACCAAATTGTTTTTCTGGACTCTTTTTATAGAAAATCCTTTTCTCGCATAAGAATCCATTTGATCCATTAATGCTCTACCACTATACTCTTTTCCTTTTATCTTCATAGACATAAAGTTTCCTTTGTCATCAAGCGGGATACAACCATGTACTAACATATTTTTGTTTGCAATTAAGTATATACTTCCTTTTGAGAATAAGAATGAAACATGTTTTTGTAGTTTTTCACTTCCTCTAAAAGAAGCCACTAATTTATCTACTAAATCCTCTTCTTCTTTTTGTCAATTTATATGGTGATTTTGGGTCTATAGTCGGGAAATTTGTATCCTTTAATTTATATACTTTTCCTTTTAAGTTTATAGTCCCCGCCTCATAATCAACTTTATCTAAAAAGAAGTCTGTGCTTCATATCAAATTCTGGATTATTGTTAATTACTTCAGCTTCTAATTTAAATTGTATCATACTGATAGCTTTATGCATTTTTGCTATTAATGATTTTTCCTTAGTTGATACTTTTCCTTCTTCTGCTTTTAGGCATAAATTCACTACATGGGTCATCTTTATATGCTTCCATCGCAAATGTAGCTAGAGGAAGTAGATTGATTCCATAAATATCTTCAACTATATCTAAATTTGCATATCTAGCTGATATTCTTATTGCATTTGCTATACAAACCTTTTGACCTGAGGCAGCTCCCATCCATAATATATCGTGATTTCCCCATTGAACATCTACATTGTGGTGATTTATAAGTGTATCCATGATAATATCTGGTCTTGGCCCTCTATCATATACATCACCTACTATATGTAATCTATCTACTACTAGTTTTTTGTATAACTTTTAGATAGAGCTATTATAAATTCTCTAGATCTATCTATTTCTATTATTGTTTCTATAATGCTTTTATAATACCCGTCTTTATGTGTACTACTTTCGTCTGGATGTAGTAATTCTTCTATTATATATTTAAAATCATCAGGAAGAAATCTTCTTACTTTAGATCTAGTATATTTGCTAGATGCATATCTACAAAGCTCTATAAGTCTGTGAATTGTTATTCTATAAAAATCTTCTAAATCTTCTTCTTCCTTTATAAGGATATCTAGCTTTTGTTCTGGATAATAAACTATTGTAGCTAGTTTTTTTTCTCTCAGCTTCTGAAACAATATTCCCAAATAACTCCTCTATTTTTCTTTTTTATAACTCCTGACCCGTTTTTTAGAACATGCACAAATGGTTCATATTCTCCATGCAGATCCGACATAAAATGTTCTGTCCCTTTTTGGTAGACTCAGTATTGCCTCTAAGTTTATTATCTCTGCACTTGCACTCGATATGCTCGGATATTGCTTAGACAGCAACTTTAAATATTTAAGTTGGCTTTCCAACTGTTCATCCGGTATGTTATTTATTTTCATATTAAAAATTCCTCCTAATATATTTTTACAAATTTAAATCTAATTTATCCTGTCCACTGTTCTTATATAAATTATAGCATACTCTTTATAGTTTTTACTGAATTAATGTATATTCTATGCTTATTTATGTCGTATTATTTCTAATATTTTGAAAGTTTTTGTGCAACTTTGTAAAAATAAATTTATATTACATCAAAATTTTTTACACGTTATAAGAAAAAAGCTTTCAATTTCAATTAATTTTCTTATAAAAAAAATCCTTTCTTCTTGCGCTTGTATATATGGGATTTAATATACAATGTATTTATAAATTTAAAATATTATAAATATTTAGATAAATTAAATCAGCATTCCCTATAATTTTAAATATATAATTAAACATTGTAATTAAACATTGTGTATGCGAAATAGCCATAAGCTTAGATCCCTTCTAATATTCTTATGGCTATTTTGTTATATATATTTAATTTTTATATAGCTCTAGTATATTGTTTTAACCACTCAACTTCATCTTCATTTAAATATGGTGAAATTTTATCAAATACTTTTTTATGATAGTTATTTAACCATACTATTTCTGATTTATCCATATATTCAGGATTTACACCATCTAAGTCGATTGGGGCAAATGTTATAGTTTCAAATTCCATAAATTGATCTAAAGCCAACTTTTGGACCTCTTTGGCATATTAATTCGTTTTCGATTCTTATACCGTGGCTTCCTTCTATGTATACTCCCGGTTCATTAGTTGTAACCATACCTTCTTCAAGTATACAAGAGTCATTTCTTTCAGGTACTATCTTCCATCTAAACCCATTTGGGCCTTCGTGAACATTCGATACAAATCCAATTCCATGACCTGTACCACATTTATAATCTATTCCTAAATCCCATAGTGGACCTCTTGCTAAAATATCTAAATTTAGCCCTCTGCATCCATATAAGAATTTAGCTTTAGATAGTCTTATCATACCTCTTAAAACAGATGTATAGTGTTTTTGTTCTTCTGTAATATCTCCTAATATGTACGTTCTTGTTATATCAGTTGTCCCTGTATAGTATTGTCCACCAGAATCTACAAGTAACATTCCTTCTTGTTCTAATTCATATTCACTTTCTTTTGTGGCACTATAGTGCATCATAGCAGCATGTTCTTTATATCCTGATATAGTTGGGAAACTTAAATCAAAACAGTCTTTGTCACTTCTTCTAAGTTGTTCTAATTTGTCAGATGCGCTTATTTCTGTTATTTTTATTTTTCCTATATTAGTTTTTAACCAATACATAAATTTAGTCATAGCGACACCATCTTTTATATGGCACTCTCTTATATTTTTAAGCTCAACTTCATTTTTTATTGCTTTAAATATAAATGTAGGATTTGGTGCATCTATTATTGATACATTAGAAGGTATATTTCTGTAAAGTTTGTAATTTACTGTAGTGCCATCTAATAAAACTACTTCATCTTTTTTTGTATAGTTTTTACAAAATCGTATATTTCAAAGTAATTTCTTACTTCTATTCCTATTTTATTAAATTCAGCTTTTATTTCATCATTTAATTTTTCTTCATCTACAAAATAATATACTTTATCTAAAGTTATAACTGCTGTAGATAAAACAACAGGTGTGTTATTTATATCGTTTCCTCTTATATTTAATAACCATGCTATATCATATAATGAATTTAATATATGCATTGTAGCATTTTGTTTTTTCATTATAGCTCTTACTTTAGTTAATTTATCTTGTATACTTTCACCAGCATATTTTACATCTAATAAAAACGCTTTATCTTTTGACATAGAAGGTCTATCTGCCCATAATTCATCTATCAAATCGTATTCATAAACTATATTTATATTTTTTTTATCGCTATATTCTTTTTCATATCCATAGCCTTCTTTTGCATTTAGTACTCTTCCATCAAATGCTAAAGTATCACCATCTTTTAATACCCTGTTTAAATATTGTTCGACAGTTTCTACTCCTTGTTCTCCCATTTTAAATAATTTTATTGTAGAATCTTTTAATTGCTCTTCTGCTTGGATAAAATATCTTCCATCAGTCCAAAGCCCTGCTTCCTCTAAAGTAACAACAACTGTTCCTGCTGAACCTGTAAAACCAGAAATAAATTGTCTACACTTGAAATAATCTCCTACATATTCACTTTGGTGAAAATCTGCAGAAGGAATTATATATGCAGAGATTCCTTTATTTTTCATAGATTCTCTTAATTTTTGTAATCTTTCAGTTATCATTTTTCCCTCTTTTCTACTTAAATATTTATTTAATATATTATTCTTCTATATTATACTTCATTTACTTATTTTTCAATTAAAATATTTAATATTAATAGGTCTTTATAGTCTATAATTCAATTCTATATATTACTAAAATTTAATATTACTTTGCTTGAACATCATTTTTTCTGGAATATAATTTATATATAGAAGTCTTTATTTATTAATATAAACTATTTTATATTAATTTTTTAGGGGGGGATATATTATGGAAACACAAAAATAACTTTTAGGAGATAATACAAAATTAGTGTTGAGTTTGACTATACAAACTGCTTTGACCTTATACATGAGTGGCTAGCTATTCCCTCTATAATCTCAAAGATATATAAATGCTTTTTTTATATTATGTGCATTCTTTTTATAATAAGCATATTACTAAGGCCAAATCTCCACCATATAATAATTAACTTTGGATTTGCAATAGTATTTTTCTTGGCTTTTATAGGAGGACACCAATTCCTTCACTTAATTGCCGCTTATATTATTGGTTGTAGAAATGTTAAACTAATGGTTTCCAAGGCAAATATATTTTTGCTCTTGTGACAAAACTGAGCTCAACTCAAATAAATATATGTTTGTATCAATATTTCCATTTGCAATTACTACATTATTTAGCATAATAATTGCAATAATTTTTCCTGAATATTTGGGAGCAGTTTCTATTTTTAATATATTTCATTTTACAATATCAAACGGCGATATTGGTATAACTAATTACTTTTAAATAACAAAGATACGTATTTTTATTGTAATCAAGATAAAAATACGGCTTATCTATATAAAAAATCTTAATCTAAAAAACCATCTTAAATATTAAGATGGTTTTTTTAATTTTAAATAAATTATATATTATCTTTTATATGGATAATTTATAATTATTATAAATAAAAAACTCTAGTTAAATTGGGGACCAAAATACTAGAGTTTTTCATTTAGGTTACTTTATTATTTAATTTTTTTAAATCATCTACCATTTGATCTATATCTGCATGGCACTTGTCAGCTGAAGAACAGTTGCTACAACCACAGCCACAACTACTTTTGCCAGATTTTGACTTTTTGATAAAATTGCCAATTGTCGCAACCACTATTAATATCGCTACTATTGCAATTATCCAATTGATCATTTTAATTCATCTCCTATTTATACATTATACACTTATTTAAGTGAAATTTATCTAAAAGATAAACATACAAACATGGTATACGATGAATGCTACTATATAAGCAGTTATCATTTGGAATGCTATTGTTATTCCAGTCCATTTCAAGAACCCATTTCTTTCTTTATATAGCACCTACTGCTGCGAAACAAGGCATGCAAAGTAAGTTAAATGCCATATATGAGAATGCTGCTGCTTGAGTGAATACTGCTGATAATCCTGGAAGTGCTGCTGTACCTTCAGCTGCTGCTTCTGATACTGCATCTGCTGCACCGAATAATACACCAAATGTTGAAACTATATTTTCTTTTGCTATCCATCCTGTTACAACGGCAACAGATGCTTTCCATTCACCAAATCCAAGTGGTGTAAATATCCATTGTATTCCTCTACCTATACTAGCTAATATAGATTCTTCCATTTCACACATTCCACTGAAGTTGAAATTAGATAAGAACCATATAAGGATAGTTGATCCTAAGATTATTGTTCCTGCTTTTTATTGCGAATCCTTTAACTTTTTCCCATGCATGTATTAACACACTTTTTAAAGTTGGTATTCTATATTGAGGAAGCTCCATTATGAAGTTTGAAGTTTCACCTTTAAATAAAGTGTTACTTAATATTAAAGCTCCTATTACTGCTACTACTATACCTATCATATATATAGAGTAAATTATTAATGTTTGATTATATTGTGTAAATAAAGTTGCAGCAAACATTAAGTATATTGGTAATTTAGCTCCACAAGACATGAAAGGTGTTATCATTATAGTTAATCTTCTATCTTTTTCACTTTCAAGTGTTCTAGATGCCATAACTGCTGGTACTGAACAACCATATCCCATTAAAAGTGGTATGAAAGATTTTCCTGATAAACCAAATCTTCTAAATAATCTATCCATAACGAAAGCAACTCTCGCCATATAACCACTGTCTTCTAAGAATGACATTAGTAAGAATAATACTAATATTTGTGGTAAGAATGATACAACTCCTCCTACCCCAGCAAGGATACCATCGCCAACAAGTCCTACTGCCCAATCAGCAGCACCCATACTTTCAATAGCACCCATTATAGTTTCTGTAAAAGGTCCATCCCAGAAATCAGTAACTATAGTTTGTAACCATACACCTATACCTAAAGGTCCTTCACCAAAAGTGATTGAGAATAATGCATACATAATTACTAAAAGGCTGGTATAGCTATAATTCTGTTTGTAAGTACTTTATCTATTTTATCTGATGTTGTTTCTTTTCTTTGACCGTTTGCTTTAAGCGGTTTGCTAACTGTTTTATTTACTACTTCTGATATGAATTTATATCTTTGGTCTGCTATTTCAGCTTCTGTGTCTCCATTGAAGTCACTATTTGCTTTTTTTCTACTATTGAAGTTATTTTTTGCTTTTTTTATTTCCTGGTAATTTTTCAATTACTATTTCATCTTCTTCAAGTATTTTTATTGCTTGCCACATTTCATATGAGCTAGATTTGTGATTTTGATTATCGTTATCATCAAGTAATCCCACTATCTCTGTTATATAGTTGTTAACTTGTGGTGAAAAATACTTCTAAGTCGTTACTTTGTGTTTTTTTGATGAAGCTATCTTTTGTGCAGCTTCCATTAATTCATTTACACCTTTTCCATTTCTTGCAACTATTGGGATTACTGGTACACCTAATATTTTTGAAAGTTTTTAACGTCTATTTTTTGTTCCTGATGCTTCAACTTCGTCCATCATATTTAAAAGCGATTACAGTAGGTATTTTAGTTTCTAATACTTGTAAAGTTAAATATAAATTTCTTTCTATATTAGTACCATCTACTATGTCTATTAAAACATCTGGGTTTTCATCAACTATGTAGTCTCTTGCTACTATTTCTTCTGCTGAATATGGAGATAAAGAATATATACCTGGTAAGTCTACTATCTCTATTTCCTTATTTTTTTATATTTACCTGTTTTTGTTCAACTGTAACACCTGGCCAGTTACCAACATGTTGTTTTGAGCCGGTTATATCGTTGAATAATGTTGTTTTACCGCAGTTTGGATTACCTGCAAGCGCAATTTTATACTCATTTCGTCTCTCCTCTAAATATTATTACATTTTACCCCAATTACGTCATGATTTTTAATGTCATATTAAATTATATAAGTGCTATATACTATATTTATTTTATATGATTTAGAACTATTTTAAATTTATATGTTCTGCCTCATCTTTTCGTAAACTTAATTCATATCCTCTTAAGTTTACTTCTATTGGATCTCCTAAAGGCGCTACTTTTACAACTTCTACATCTACACCAGGAGTTATTCCCATATCCATTAATCTTTTTCTTACTGGTCCTTTTTTACCAAGGTTAAGAACAACACCTTTTTGCCCTGGCTTTAAATCTTTTAACGTCTTACTCATAAACATTTCCTCCCAATTAAATTGTGCAACTATTGAACTATAATTTTGTTTGCCATGCCTTTGTTTAAAGCTATTTTAGACCCTTTTTATCATTAATATTATTCCACTATTGTTTTCAGAGATTACTTCTATTTTTTCTCCAGCTATAAATCCTAAGTTTTGTAAGTGTCTTTTACGCTTTCTTTAGCACGTATTTCTTTAATTATTTTTTGTTCGCCAATATTCACCATAGTTAATGACATAACATGCACACCCTCTCTTTTTATTTTACTATTTTAAAGTGACTGATAATTGATAGTTAATAATAATTATCAAAATCATTATTTAACGATATCAATTATCATTTTTTATTTTTTTATAGTTATATATTAGACCTTTTGGGTAAATTTGTCAACAACAATTGATAATAATTCTTATTTTAATTATCCCGATTTTGCTATATTAAATTTGTAATTCTAGAATAAAAATTTTACTTTACTTTTGATACTATATATAGGAGGTATGCTATATGTTTCAAGAGAAATTAATCAAATTTTGTTCACCTACATTAGTTGGCTTTAAATGTGGTAGTTTATTTAAGGTTAAGTGTGATAATTCATACCCACTAGATAAAATATTAGCACAATATAATATCAAATATAACGGCAAAGGGTTTTCTTCATCAATCTACTAAAAAGAGATAATTCTTCATTAATATATGTGTATAGACCTATAAAGTTAACTAAAAATTTATCCTCTATAGCTGCACATAATTTCTTAAAATCATATGGATATAAATTAAACGATTTAGATAGTGATTTAAATTATCTTAAATATAGATTTGAATCTTTACAAAAAACACCCCACGAAATAGGAGTTTTTTAGGCTACCCTATTTGGGATGTAAAAGGTTTTATTGATAATAAAGGAAAGGATTTTTAAGTATTGTGGCACTTGGAAGGTGTATAATAATACCGACTATGCCAAGATTTATTTTAAGAAGTGTAAATACTATACAAATTTATATTGTAAATTGTTTAGCTTAGGAGTTCCATTAGAATATTTAATTTTAAAAAATAGCTTATAGATATAAATTTTAAATTAATGTATATCCATAAGCTATTTATTTTTTTCTTTTAAATTTTGAAATTATCTTTTCTAAAATGCTTATTTTCTTCTTATATGGTTTATCAATTATATTATCGTCATATTGGTCAAATTCTACTTGTTTATGTAATCTCAAATCATCTATAAATTGATTTATGCAATCTCCTACAGACTCTTTATCTAAGCATTCTGAAGTTAGATATACACAAAAGTCTTCTGGCTTCATTTCTCTATAATCGATATTTTCTAATAGTGATTTTATTTTCAGGTTTGATTTATCCTTATCGTCGTATTTAATTACAACTTTATTCTCTTTTATTTCAAAAGATATAATGTATATTTTCTTATAGTCTTTATATATAAAATAAGGATACTCTCCTTCAAACTCATTTAGTTTTAATATAGGAATTATTTTATTTTGGATATAGTTATTGATGTTTGTCGCAAATTTAGTATTTGGAAATTGATATTTATCTTCAAAATCCTTACATGCATTTTTAATTGCTATTGAAAAATCCGAATAAATCCTATAAATAGGTTGGTAATAATAACAATGATTAGGATAATTATATCTATTTTCTTTATATTGTTTTAAATTATAATTATTATCATTTTTCCCCCAATGCTTTTAAATTATTTAAGTATATCACTATTTCTTCTTTAATTTCATCTATCCCTTTAACTTTATCTCTATAAAATTCAAGTGCTTTTAATGCCTGTTCTAACTCAATTTTTTCTATATTTATATCGTTTGTTTTTTAATAGATCTTCTTTATCTAGTGAAAATTCTTGATTGTATTGTTTTTTTAATTGTAATAAATTTAAGATAAGTATCAGCAAAGCATATTTAATTAGCTCTCTTTCTATATAATTGAGTCCATTATCCCCAAATATTTTGTATTTCATCAATATGTTTTTTTGCTTCTTTAACTGCTAACAAAACTCTATAGTTATCTTTATTCTCATCTTCTGATATATTTATCTTGCTATAATCCCAAAATCTTATCCTACAAATTATATCCTCGCAATATAAAACAACCTTATATCTTAATTCTTTATTATTTATATATAGAGGTATCTCATAGCCTTTATCTACCTTTTTAACATCTAATAATATTATTTCACTCTGCTTATTTATCTCTTCTAGGACTTTGTCTTTATTTTGTTGTATATTTATTAATTCTAATTTAATCTGGGCAAATTCGCCTAATTCTATATTAAATATTGATAAATCTTTATTTATAGAGACATCTATAAAATGGTTATAAGTATTTCCTATAGTATTGATTATTTCTTCATAATATTTATTCATAGGCACCTCCAGAATCTTAAAATTATATCTCTTACAAAAATTATAATAGATTTTTTAGATTTTATATATATTATTTATCATAAACATCAAAATTTACCTTAAAAAGGAAAAATATCTTTAGATTTAAATATCTATATTATATAATTGTATATACATAGTAAATATACTACAGGGGACTACAAAATGGAAAATGGATTAATGAATAGCCGTATGATGGGCTTTACTGATGTTAGGGGATTAAATATATTAGAAGATACTATAGCTAAATTTCCCAATGAAAATTATAAGGATATAGACATACAAAAAAAGTCTAGACCAATATGATTTATTTAGAAAAGAAACTCAATTTGATGAGATATATGGAGATTCAGACAGAACGATGGATTTAGGTGATAATAAAGTACTACATATTTTTGAAGGCCGTAAATTCGAGCTTGCTTTTATTTGACTCAAATGATGTCGCTATAGGAGCTGCCACTATATTTGGAGGGGGGATTTAAAACTTATTTAAATGAAAAACAAATAGAAGAGATATTTGTAGTTCAATCAATTGAACTGAAATAATATATTTTAATAAATTTTTTATAATTATATATCAATCTTATAATTATATATCAAAATGGCGAACAAATGGTTCGCCATTTTTTTATATGTTAAATTAGTTATAATAAGTAACTAATTTATAAATTCTATTTTATATTAGACACAATATGATTCTTATTGATCAGCTAATCTCTTATAGCTTTCTAATCTATCTTTAGAAGATTGTTCAGCCATAGTGAATAATTCTTCAGCTTGTTCTGGGAATTGTTTAGCTATAGAAGCGTATCTTACTTGTCCCATTATGAAATCTCTGAAGCTTTCAGTTGGTTCTTTAGAATCTAATGTGAATGGGTTCTTACCTTCTGCTTTAAGTTCAGGATTATGTCTGTATAAATGCCAGTATCCGCATTTAACTGCATCTGCTTCGTTTTGTATAGTTTTACCCATACCACATTTTAATCCGTGGTTTTATACATGGAGCGTAGCATATGATTAGAGATGGTCCATCATAAGCTTCAGCTTCAACTATAGCTTTAACAATTGGTTATAATCAGCACCTATAGCAACTTGAGCAACATATACGTTACCATAAGACATTGCCATCATACCTAAATCTTTCTTTCTAGATCTCTTACCAGCAGCAGCGAATTTAGCCATTGCAGCAAGTGGAGTAGCTTTTGAAGATTGTCCACCAGTATTTGAGTAAACTTCTGTATCGAATACTAATATGTTTACATTTTTCACCAGAAGCTAATACATGGTCAACACCACCGTAACCGATGTCATAAGCCCAACCGTCTCCACCAAGGATCCATTGAGATCTCTTAACTAGGTAGTCTTCTCTAGATTTTATACTTTCTATTAAAGCTTTTGCTTCTTCGTTTTCTGGTTGAGCGTTGTTTAATAATTCAACAACTGCTTTAGAAGCTTGTACTGAAGCAGCACTATCTTCTTTAGCATCTACCCAAGCACCTAATACTTGAGAACATTCTTCAGAACCACAAACGTTCATTAAAGCTTTCATATCATCTTCTAATTTATTTCTCATTTGTTTAACTGCAAGTCTCATACCTAAACCATATTCAGCATTGTCTTCGAATAAAGACTTTGCCCAAGATGGACCTTTACCTTCATGGTTGCAAGTATATGGAGTTGAAGGTGCAGAACCACCCCAAATTGATGAACAACCAGTTGCATTAGCTATCATCATTCTATCTCCGAATAATTGAGTTACGTTTTTGATGTATGCAGTTTCACCACATCCAGCACATGCACCACTGAACTCGATAAGTGGTTGTTTAAATTGACTTCCTTTAACACTGTTAGGGTTCATTAAGTCAACTTTTGGAGCAACTTTCTTAGTATCAACAGCGTAAGCCCAGTTATCAACTTCTTGTAATTGAGTATCAAGAGGTTTCATAACTAAAGCTTTTTCTTTTGCTGGACATATGTCAGCACAGTTTCCACATCCTGTACAGTCCATTGTACTAACTTGCATTCTGTATTTTAATCCTTTTAATTCTTTACCTTTAGCATCAACAGCTACAAATGATTCTGGAGCTTGAGCTAATTCTTCTTCAGTTACAAGAACTGGTCTTATACATGCATGTGGACAAACAAATGAACATCTATTACATTGTATACAGTTTTCTGGTTTCCATTCTGGAACATTAACTGCTATACCACGTTTTTCATATGCTGCTGTACCACTATGGGAATGTACCATCTTCGTATCCTAAGAATGAAGATACTGGATGGTCATTACCTTTTGGAGCAACCATAGGTCTTAATATATCTTTTATGAATGCTGGTTCATCTACTTCTGGTTTTCGCCTTCAACAGCATCAGCCCAAGAAGCTGGAACATCAACTTTACTAATGAATCTATACCTGCCTCAACAGATTTATAGTTCATGTTTACTATAGCTTCACCTTTTTTCACCGTAAGCTTTAACTATAGATTCTTTTAAGTATTTAACAGCATCTTCTACTGGTATTATATCAGCTAGTTTGAAGAAAGCAGCTTGACATATCATGTTTATTCTGTTTCCTAAACCTATTTCTTGTCCTATTTTAACAGCATTTAATGTGTAGAATTGTATATCATTTTTAGCGATATATTGTTTCATTTCAGCTGGTAAATGTTCATCTAATCCTTCAGCGTCCCATATAGTATTTAATACGAAAGTTCCGCCTTTTCTAAGTCCTTTTAATAAATCATATTTGTAAACATATGATTGGTTGTGACAAGCTATGTAATCAGCTTCATCTAATAAGTAAGTTGATTTGATTGGAGTATCACCAAATCTTAAGTGAGACATAGTTATACCACCAGATTTTTTTTAGAGTCATAATCGAAGTATGCTTGAGCATATTTGTCAGTATGGTCACCTATTATTTTTATAGCTTGTTTGTTAGCTCCAACAGTACCGTCAGATCCTAATCCCCAGAATTTACATCTTACAGTTCCTTTTGCAGATATTTTTATTGGTTCTGCAGCTGGAAGTGAAGTGTTAGTAACGTCATCAACTATACCTATAGTGAATCCGTCAGCTGGTTGTTCTAAGTTTAAGTTTTCAAATACTGCATTTAAGTCAGTAGGTGTAGTATCTTTAGAACCTAATCCGTATCTACCACCAACTATAAGTGGAGCATTTTCAACACCTTTGTAGATGTTGCATATATCTAAGTATAATGGTTCTCCTAATGAACCTGGTTCTTTTGTTCTATCTAAAACTGCTATTCTTTCTACAGTTTCTGGCATTGCAGCTAAGAAATGTTTTTTAGAGAATGGTCTGTAAAGGTGAACTTTAACAACCCCTAATT
>VOFB01004442.1_pt1 | contig 35042 bp, 46 predicted proteins | sample 5384141 | NCBI WGS metagenome assembly VOFB01 (sample SAMN12384721, study PRJNA508395) | human gut metagenome | isolation source: healthy gut A | host: Homo sapiens | reverse complement strand
TCAGTATTGCTTCGTTCAGTTGTATTGCTTCCCATAGACCCGGCTCCAACCACGTAGGTAGACACGGCATAAGCCGGAATACCCCATTCCATCCATAACGCCTTTGGATAAGCGGCTCCCCGCAAAGGATACGGAGGTATGCATGGATGGGAAATGATTATCGCTGAAGTCGGGCCGTCTTTCTTCACTAGGTATTTCAGCGCATAGGTTACGCCCAATGTCGTAACCCCGTGAATACGCCTTGTTTCAGCCCTTGCCAATCTTGGGTTTGCCAATACGGTGACTCGCCACCGGAGTGATAAACACCAATACGTCTCCCGAGGTCCGTACGGCTTTCCGGCTACCAGTCACCTTCAATTCTTGTCCGTTAACGGACGGAGGCATAGCATGAGCATTGTAATTGCGAAAGGATATGTCATAGATTTAAAAATAAGTTGCTATTTTGGGGTATAAAAAATGATAAATGACGATCGCTGCCGCTATCATGCATCAATATACCAGCTCCGCCACTTAAAGTCTTTCGGTTCAGCTTGATAGCCTCATTATACTCAGGGGACCAAATCTGCTAAGGGCCTCGATGGATGAATTGACCGCTTCGGCAGCTAACCGCTCCGATCACGATCGTTACTGCGATCCATTCCATGCGGGAAAGTCCGAATACCACCCGGCGATAAGTACACAAACTGCGCGAAACAATGGATCCAACGTTATGCTCCTTCATTGATCCAGCGATTCCGTTGGTAATTTAAAGCTTCTGGCTCTCTTTCGAAATGTGAAACCGATCATTCTTCATTTTATAGCATCTCTTATTGAGGAGGGCAAATATAGGTATTTTTGCCTTTATCGCATATCCTGACGACAGTGAAACAGGATATTCACCTTTCATATTCCGCAATTCAGTCAAAGATTACTTGTTGGTTTTTATTTGGAACTTGATAACTTCGTTGATTAAAAAGTGCCTGTGATATGAGCATAGATCAAAGTAAAAAGAATAAATTTATGGCTTAGAAATCAAAGATATAGAAGGAATAAAAATATAACTTTCTAAAATTAAATTTGCTAATGGCGATATTGATCACATTGCCTGTGGTTGTTACGGATTAATAAACATGAATTTGTTAATCGTAATGTGGGAGCTGGGAGTGAGACTGCATGGATCGGGCGTATCAAGGCCCTTGCTATTATATTGATCGGCGTTAGCTTATCTTATTTGTTTTTTAATTACTTGGCTAATATTTTTTGATAGGAGTAAAGAGCAGGAGGTCCCGCCCGTATTCCGGGAATATCTATGGGTGGTCTTGTTTAATTTAGTCGTGCTCAATATCGGCTTATATATCGTGATCTATTCTATAAATGGAACGACCTATCGGTGGGGAGAGGCGTTAATGATCAATACGGTAGCTGTGCCGATCTTTCTCCCTATACTATTTCTTGATCCGTAATAATATATTAGCCAAACGCTATTCGGAGAAAATCGTTCAATTGGAGAAACTGAGAGTAGATCAGCTGGAAACGCAATTGAAGCTGCTGAAGATGCAATACCATCCCCATTTCCTGTTTAATGCCTTGAATACGATCTATTTCTTGATCGATGAGGAAAATGAGGAAGCGATTGAGGCTGTAGAGTTACTTTCGGACTTACCCGTTATCAATTATATGATATAAATACGAAAGTGACGATCGAAGAGGAGATTGATTATTTGCGAACATATATTCAATTCCAGCGACTTCGTATGACGAAACGCTTACAGTTCGAGGAGTCCTTTGACCCGGAATTGACCGGACAAAAAATACATCCGTTGCTTTTCCTTCCATTATTCGAGAATGCGTTTAAATATGTGGGCGAAGCGTATTGGATACAAGTATCTATGCGGGAAGAGGGTTCAAAGGTATGCTTTTGGGGTAAGCAATACTTTCAATCCGGACTCCTTGGAACAAAGAAAGGGGAAAGGCATTGGGATCGACAATCTGAGAAAACGGTTGGAGCTATTGTACCCGGATAAACATGAGTTACGTATAAAAAAAAGACAATACCCGTTTTAGGGTTGAGTTATGTATTGATTTATCAGAATAATATGGAAATAAAGTGTATCATAACGGATTATGAGCCAATCGCCAGAAAAGGACTTCGGCGACACATCGGTAAAATTGATTTTCTGACCATCGTCGGAGAATGTGAGGACGCTATACAACTCAATAATATGCTGAATTCAGTTCAGGCGGATTTGCTTTTTCTGGATATAGAGATGCCGGATATGTCTGGACTGGACTTCTTGGAGAGTGCTCAGAACACACCGAAGGTAATTATCACCTCGGCATACGAGCGGTATGCGTTGAAAGGATATGAGTTTGACGTGGTGGACTATTTATTGAAACCGATCTCTTTTTCCCGTTTCCTGAAATCGGTCAATAAAGCACATGCGTTGATGGAATCTACATCGAAGAAGCGAGGAGCCTGCTTATATCTTTGTCAAGACGGAGAAGCAACTTAAAAGGCTTTATTTAAAGGAGATTCAATTTATAGAGGGCATGGAGAACTATATTGTTATCCATACCCTCACTTCCAAAGAGATCGTTCATCTCCGGTTGAAGAGTATATTGGAAACGTTGCCGGCACAAATTTTTATGCAAGTGCACCGCTCTTTCATCGTAAATCTTTCTTATGTACAAGCGATAGAAGGAAATCTATTAATCATTGGGGAGCATAAAATACCGGTGTCGCGCCCTTTACGGAAGAGGTCTATAAATCGATCGTCAATAATCAACTCATTCAAAGATAAGTATCCAAAAACGAACACACTGTTCATTATCGAACACTTTAAATATTCCTATTTATCGGATTATCAATAGTATATGTTTTTTGGCATGCCTTTTGCCTTAGGCAGGATAAAAAACTTATACTAAGATGAGAAGGATCTATATAGCGATGTGTTGTCTGTGGGCGGGGGATTTCGGGAGTATGTGCCCAAGACAATACGAATAAAGTTCGAATAACCCTGCGGCAAGCGATCCAGATCGCACAGCTTCAATCCGTAGACGCTGCCGTGGCGCTCAATGAGTTGCGAACGGCCTATTGGGAATTCCGTACGCATCGGGCGGATCAGTTGCCGGAAGTGATATTTACGGGGACTCTGCCTTCATATAGCAAGCAATACTCGAAGTACCAGCAATCGGATGGTTCTTATACCTATGTGCAAAACAATGCCTTAGGCTTAAATGGAGAGATCTCTATCGCCCAGAACATAGCCTTGACCGGAGGTAAGATCGCCTTGAATACCTCCTTGGATTTTACCCGTCAGCTAGGTAGTGGCGCTTACAACGAGTTTATGAGCGTACCTGTTAGTTTGACATTGACGCAACCGATCTTCGGCGTGAATGACCAAAAATGGAAACGTCGTATCGAGCCTGTTCGTTACCAAGAGGCTAAGGCCGCTTATATGGAGAACGTGGAGAATGTAACGATCGCTACCATCACGAATTACTTCAACTTACTGTTGGCGGAAGATAATCTGGATATCTGTAATCAGAACTTGCTGAACGCCAATAAACTCTATGACATAGCGGTAGCGAAGCGTAATATCGTGCATATCTCGGAGAGCGAGTTGATGCGTTTGAAACAGTCGGCCTTGCAAAGCGAAAGGTAAGCTAACCGAGGCCCAATCCAATTATAACGCGATGATGTTCAAGCTCCGTTCCTTTTTAGGGATGAGCGAGCAAGACGTGATCGAGCCTGTTCTTCCCGAGGCGATAGAAGGGGTCCGTATGGATTATCAGGCGGTATTGGAGAAGGCTCAAGAAAATAACTCATTCTCAAAGAATATCATGCGCCGCCAGTTGGAAAGCGGGATTATGATGTGGCGACCGCCAAGGGAAACCGTCGAAGTATTAACCTGTTTGCCTCCGTGGGTTATACCGGTAAGGATATGTCCATGCGAGGAGCTTACAACCCGTTGAAAGATAACCAGATCGTAGAGGTCGGGCTTTCGATTCCTATCTTGGACTGGGGAAAACGGAAGGGAAAGGTAAAAGTAGCCGAATCGAATCGGGATGTCGTACTTTCCAAGATCCGTCAGGAGCAAATGGATTTTAATCAAGATATCTTCCTCTTGGTGGAGAATTTCAATAATCAAGCCGCTCAATTGGAGATAGCCGCCGAGGTGGACACGTTGGCGGAAAAGCGCTACAAGACCTCGATCGAGACTTTCATGATCGGAAAGATCGATATCCTAGACTTGAATGACGCCCAGAGTTCGAAGGATGACGCGAAGCAAAAGCATATCCAAGAACTGTATTATTACTGGCGTTATTTTTATAACATCCGTAGTATAACATTGTATGATTTCTTGAATAATCGTACATTAGATGCCGATTTCGAGGAAATCGTGAAACGATAAATTGATTATATGATACTGATAATAGATGATGATGCGGCTGTTCGTTCCTCGCTTACATTCCTGCTAAAACGTGCGGGTTTCCGGCCGGAGGCGGTTCCGGGGCCGAAGGAGGCCTTGGAGGTAGTCCGTGCCACGGCGCCGGAGCTGATCTTGATGGATATGAACTTCACGTTGACTACCACGGGTGAGGAGGATTCAATTATTGAGACAGGTGAAGATCTTTCGTCCCGATGTACCCGTGATCTTGATGACCGCTTGGGATCGATCTCTTTGGCCGTGCAGGGAATGCAAGCAGGAGCCTTCGATTTTATCACGAAGCCTTGGAATAACTTGGTATTATTAAAATCGATCCGGACCGCCTTGGAACTGAGCGAGCAGAAGAAGAGGCAAACGCCCCTTGAACCGTTCGGATGCCGATCATAAATTTCATTTTGATAAGATCGTGGGGCAAAAGTGCCGCTTTGATGGATGTCTTGGGGACGGTCTCGCGTATCGCTCCGACAAACGCCTCTGTCTTGATTACCGGCGAGAGCGGTACGGGGTAAAGAGCTGATAGCGGAAGCGATCCATGCGAATAGCCCCCGGTCGAAAGAGGCTTTCGTAAAAGTAAACCTAGGCGGACTTTCCCAAAGTCTTTTTGAGAGCGAGATGTTCGGACATAAGAAGGGGGTTACGGACGCGTACATGGATCGGGTAGGGCGTTTCGAGATGGCGAACAAAGGTACGATCTTCTTGGATGAGATCGGCGATTTGGGACTGTCTTGCCAAGTAAAGCTGCTTCGGGTATTGCAAGACCAGACCTTGAGGTCTTGGGGATAGCCGTCCCCGGAAGGTGGATATACGGGTCGTAAGCGCTACAAACCGATTTACGATCGATGGTGGCGGACCGTACGTTCCGTGAGGATCTTTTTACCGGATCAATTGATCACGGTGCATTTACCCGCCTTACGTGAGCGAAGGGAGGATATCCCATTGCTGGCCCGGTATTTCGCGGATAAGCAATCGGAGATCAATGGGCTACCGAGGGTGGATTCTCATCGGATGCCCAGACCTATTTAAGCCGTCTCCCTTTTCCCGGTAATATCCGTGAGTTGAAGAACTTGGTGGAGCGGACGATCCTTGTGTCGGGTAAGACGCTTTTGGATACCGCTGATTTCGTAGGTTCATTGCATGAATACATCCGGTGCTAAATCGACGATTCCGCCTTCTTTGGAGGGCTTGACCTTGGATGAGTTGGAGAAGCAAACCATCTTACGCTCCTTGGAAGCGCATGGAGGTAATTTATCGCATGTCGCTACGGCGTTGGGAATCAGTCGTGCCGCCTTGTACCGGAGATTAGAGAAATACGGAATCCCCGATCGATAAATAAGAAGAGGCAAGGATGAGGCTGAAAGGACTATTCTGGATATTGACGACGCTGCTGTTGACTATATTGGCGGTGGTGACTTATTATGTCTTTTATACGTCTTCTATCCGGATGTTTTTCGCGGTAGAAGCCTTGGTCTTGCTTTACGATCATCTATTTATTTGTCTTTTATCGCCGTATCATAAAGCCCTTGCATATCATCGGTAACGGTATGGAGCTGTTGAAGAGCAAGACTTTAGTTCCCGCTTGGGAAAGGTCGGGCAAACGGAGGCGGACCGGGTGGTCGATGTGTTTAATAAGATGATGGAGCAGTTGAAGAATGAGCGTTTGCACCTCCGGGAGCAAAACCATTTCTTGGACTTGCTGGTCAACGCCTCTCCGATGGGAGTGATCATCTTGAACTTGGATGAGGAGATTCTATCCATGAACCCGGCCGCATGTAAATTGTTTGGCGCGCAAAGCTCGGAGGATATGGTGGGAAAACGTTTTCTTCAACTAGATTCTCCCTTGGCGGAAGAATTGGTACGGGTTCCGATGTATCAAGCGCAAACCGTCCGGTTGAACGACGCTAATATTTATAAATGTACGCATTCCTCATTTGTGGATCGAGGTTTTCACCACCCGTTTTTATTTGATAGAGACGTTGACCCAAGAGGTGTTCAAGGCCGAAGAAAGCGTATGAGAAAGTGATACGTATGATCTCTCATGAGGTGAATAATACGACCGCGGGTATCACCTCTACCTTGGATACGTTGGAGTCTACTTTCAGCGGGATGGAAGATATGGAGGATGTCTGCGAGGTTTTGCGGGTCTCCATAGAACGCTGCTATAGCATGAGCCATTTCATCACCAATTTCGCCGATGTGGTGCGTATACGAACCCCAAAGTCGTCCGCAAAGAATTGAACCAAGTGGTGTCCGCTTGTAAACGCTTTATGGAGACAGTTTGCCAGAACCGGAATATCGAGATTGTTATGGATCTGAGCGAGGAATCTCCAGTCGTGAATTTGGATAATTCATTATTCGAGCAAGTCTTGGTCAATATTATCAAGAATGCCGCCGAATCCATCGACCGGGACGGAAAGATCTATATCCGGACGACAGTGCGTCCTACCTGCTTGGAGATAGCCGATACGGGCAAGGGCATCGACAAGAAACGGAAACAAGAAACTGTTCAGCCCGTTCTTCTCTACGAAACCGAACGGACAAGGTATCGGCTTGATCTTTATCCGTGAGGTGCTGTTAAAACATGATTGCCGATTCTCTCTCCGCTCTTACGCGGATGGATTGACAAGGTTTAAGATTTGGTTTAGTTGAAATAATCCCTTTATGGTTTGAGGTTTTTCCCTTGTAGGCTAAGGCTGTATTCTTACAGGTGTTAGCCTTTTTGTCTGCTTGTATTCATCATGCAACAGCCGTTGCATGATCATCTACCAACTGTTGCACGATCTTCTACCAGTCGTTGCATGATCGTCCAACAGTTGATAGATGATGGATGTCTCTTGAGGAAAAGTCTAAAGATAGGGATGGAAAGGGCTAAAGGATATGGAGGTTTTGGGCAAGCTGTACTGGATTTTATACTATCTTTGGGCCGTATAAATGCAATAGAAATCTAATCTTGAATATCATGAAGAAAGTAGTATCTGTATTATTTATCCTTTGCGATTATCGTATTTTCTGTATTAATGGTAAGCTATTCAGTGATCAAAAGCCGGAGAAAGTTCTTCGCCATGTTGTTATGTTCGGTTTTAAGCCGGATGTGTCCGAGGCGCAGGTGAAAGAGGTTGAGGATGCCTTTTGTAAGTTGCCTTCTCAAATCGACTTGATCAAAGGATATGAGTGGGGAACGGATTGTAGTCGGAGGATTGCAACAGGGCTTGACTCATTGCTTTTTCTTGACTTTTCACTAGGCTTTGAATGATTTTGGGCTTTCTCCATAAGTTATGCCGCGGATCTTGTGTAAGCTTTAAAGATATCTATGTTGACCACCGTAATTGACATTGTCCAGGTTTGCGTCATCTTCGGCACCCATAGTATTGGCTCATCGTCCTGTGCGAATGAAGTCGCCGATATCGGAAAGGACGAAGCCCGGCATCACGGTGTCCAAGTCGATCACGCAAAGCACCTTGTCGCTATCAGCGTCAAACATCATATTGTTAACTTTTGTATCGCAATGGTTCGTGCGTTTTTTAGTTTGCCTTCGCGATAAAGACGTTCGTGGATACACATAGCTTCGGCGCGTTTTTCAATTTCCTCGATCAAGTCTTTCACTTCGTCCAGACGGCCGGCTGCATTATTCTTTACTGCATCGTGGAACTGCTCCAGACGAAATTCCATATTATGGAAGTTCGGGATGGTTTCACCCAGTGTGCCTTCCGGAATGTCGGCCAGCATGGATTGGAAGTCGCCGAAAGCCTTGCCTGCTTCGTAAGACAGTTCCGGGGTGACCTCTTCGTAGCTTTTGCTGTTTGGGATGAACAGGCAAACACGCCAATAGTTGTCTCCGTCGAAATAATACAGTTTGTTATCTTTTGTCGGAAGGAAAGTCAAGACTTTGCGGTCAATATCATTTTCACCTTTTTTTTCCAGTTTCTTACGGATATGCGAAGTAACAATCTGGATATTGTTCTGCAACATATCCACATTTGTGAAGATCAGGTGGTTGATGCGTTGCAGCACGTATTTGATTTCGCCTTTTCGTTTGTTACTTTCAGCGTATCGTTAATGTGTCCGTTTCCGAATGGTTCGGCGGAAACTACCTTTCTGTGAGCTGGAACTGATCCAGGATGTTTAGTAATTGTTCTTTCGTTTTTGCCATGGCATTATTTAATTGATATAATTGATAATTGACAATTGACAATGAAATAAGGGTATAGATTCCTCAATTATCAGTTACGCACAAAAATAAGAATATCTTTTGTAAATAAAAAAGGAAGTTGCTTTCTTTAATGGGAGTCTCCTGATAAAAAGAAAGACCGTCCTTTTCAGAACAGCCTTTCTCTATTTGTTATCTAAACCAATTATCAATTGGTTTTATTTCTTGTTACGGTTACCATAGCGGCTCATGAACTTATCAACACGTCCGGCAGTATCGACCAATTTGGCCTTACCTGTATAGAACGCGTGAGAAGAGCTTGAGATTTCGATCTTTACCAACGGATAAGTTACGCCGTCGATCTCGATCGTCTCTTTAGCGTTAATAGTAGAACGAGTGATGAATACATCATCGTTTGACATGTCCTTAAATACTACAGGACGATAATTTTCAGGATGAATTCCTTTTTTCATTGCTTTGTTATCTTATTTTTTAATTTATATTCTCTTATACTTGAGTTTGGTAACCGGTATTTTGGGTTGCAAAGGTATGGATTAGAGTTGAACAAACAAAGAATTTTGGATTATTTTTTCAATCAGACCTACTTTTGTGTTATTTTATATGCTTAAAAGCATAATGTTCTCGGATAGTTATTATCTTTGTGGAAGATTTTTAATCATTAACGTAATAACATATACAACAATGGTAAATTACAAAGATTTAGGTTTGGTGAACACAAGAGAAATGTTCGCAAAAGCCATCAAAGGTGGATACGCTATTCCGGCTTTCAACTTTAATAATATGGAACAGTTGCAGGCTATTGTAAAGGCTGCTGTTGAAACCAAGTCTCCGGTAATCCTCCAAGTATCTAAAGGTGCCCGTCAATATGCAAATGCAACTCTGTTGCGCGTTACATGGCTCAGGGAGCTGTTGAATATGCTAAGGAATTAGGTTGCCCGAATCCTCAGATCGTTCTGCACTTATGGACCATGGTGATACGTTTGAGACTTGCAAGAGCTGTATCGACTCTGGCTTCTCATCTGTAATGATCGACGGCTCACATCTTCCGTATGATGAAAACGTAGCGCTGACCAAAAAAGTGGTGGAATATGCTCATCAGTTCGATGTAACCGTAGAAGGTGAATTAGGGGTATTGGCAGGTGTTGAAGATGAAGTTTCTTCTGACCACCACACTTATACCAATCCTGAGGAAGTTATCGATTTCGCTCACCGTACAGGTTGTGATTCTTTGGCTATCTCTATCGGTACTTCTCATGGTGCATACAAGTTTACTCCGGAACAGTGCCATATTGATCCTAAGACTGGCAAGATGGTGCCTCCTCCATTGGCTTTCAATGTATTGGATGCTGTAATGGAAAAACTCCCAGGATTCCCTATCGTTCTTCACGGATCTTCATCTGTTCCTGAAGAAGAAGTTGAAACTATCAACAAATACGGTGGTGCATTGAAAGCTGCTATTGGTATTCCGGAAGAAGAATTGCGTAAAGCAGCCAAGTCGGCTGTTTGCAAGATCAACATCGATTCGGATTCTCGTCTGGCTATGACTGCTGCCGTACGTAAGGTATTCGCAGAAAAACCGGCAGAATTCGACCCTCGTAAATATCTGGGCCCGGCTCGTGATAATATGGAAAAGCTATATAAGCACAAAATTATCAACGTACTCGGTTCTAACGATAAACTCTAATCTTTTTTTACAGAACGATATATGAAGGGGTGCTTGTCGGTACCCCTTTTTATTTGTGTTTTTGTAACGTATAAACATGAGTAAGAATAGATAAAAATGAAAAAAAATTGGATTTTGGGGATGGCCGTTTGTGGTATATTGTCTGTATCGGATTCGGCGTATGGACAATCAATTAAAGACATTTTGAATTCTGCTGCCGTAAAAGACGCCGTGACTACTGTGACCGGAGGAAAAAAGCTGACAGTGGAAAATTTAGCCGGTACGTGGACGTATGTGAATCCTGCCATCCAGTTGGAAGGCGATAATGCTTTGAAGAATGTGGCGGCAAGTGTGGCCTCTTCGGAGATGGAAAAGAAGCTGAAGGATTATTGTGCGAAAATCGGAATCATCGAAGGGGCATTCAATTATACGTTTAATACCGACAGCACATTCACCAGTGTCCTGAAAGGCTGTACTTTGAAGGGTACTTATTCTTTTAATGCGGACGATAAGACGATGGAACTGCACTATGGCAAGATCGGGAAATCGAAGTTGATGACGATGACGGCTTATGTCGTTGTCACCAATGACCAACTTTCTTTGCTCTTCAATGCCGATAAATTACTGGATTTCCTGACAAAACTGTCTGCTGTCTCTAAAAATACGACCTTACAAGCACTCAATAAGTTGGCGAGCCAGTATGATGGGATGATGATGGGGTTCGAGTTGAAAAAATAAATAATGTGCCAATATGCCAATGGGAAAATGCTCATATCATTAGTATATTGGTGCATTGGCACATTATAGCCCTTGCCTGTAGTCGTCTACGATTTCCAGTAGCTTTGCGCCATAGTTTTCGACGATCTTTTTCCCGATACCGGGGATTTTGAGGAGATCACGTCCGCTGGCGGGTAAGGTGTTGGCTACCCCGATCAGGGCCTTTTGTTGCAGGATGGTATAAGTTGGAAGTCCTTTTTCGGTTGCCACCTCATAGCGCCAGCGTTTCAGGTTGGCATATAGTTCTGGATGTTTGATGTCTGTCGATATTTCCAGTTTAGCCGGCTCTGATGATTTTTCGGAACGTTTGCGTGTGGTCGGAACAGACGGTTGTTCGATGCTTGCTTTGGCCTTAGCCGACAGATAGCCGGAAATTGTGAATCCATCTTGACAACCTTGCAAGGTTGACAGTTTGATACGAAGGTCTTCGTTCCACTTGTCTAACGCATTCTTGATTGTTTTGCGTGTTTCTTTATTGTCTATTTCCACATTCGATGCTTCCTGCAATGGGGTGCAAAGGCGATCTATTTGCTCTAGAAAGTAAGCCACGCCTTTCCGGACACGCTCTTGGATCGTTTCGTCTTTCAGATAATCGGTATTGCCTGTTATCAGCCGTTTCAATTGCTGGATGAATCGTTCTCCGACATCTGTGACTGTGGAACGGAATGCGTCGCGTGTGTTGGAATACTGCACGCTCAGTTCCGGATATAATTTTTGCAGATTCCCGTACACGACAAAGGCGGCATATTGTATGCGCTGCTGAAGATTGTTGAAGTCAAACAGTTCACATATCAGTTCCGTGAAATAAAGTTGCTGTGCGGCCTGCATTTGCTCTTCACGCGGCTGGCGACTGTCGACCGATGAAGTGAATTCCTGTATCCGGTAATCATTGATCATGGCGTTGCGGGTGATCTGACTGCTCAACACAAGACCTTCCAACGTTTTGCAACGGCTGAGTGCGACATATACCTGTCCGTGCGAAAAAGCGGCAGAAGCATCAATGATGGCATGCTCGAAAGTCAATCCCTGGCTCTTGTGTATGGTGATCGCCCAAGCTGTTTTTAACGGATATTGACTGAAGGTGCCGGTAATGGTTTCGGTGATTTCCTTTGTTTCGGGATCAATCGTGTATTTCACATTGTTCCAGATTTCCTTTTCGACGACGATCTCGTTTCCTTCTCGGTCGACTACGGTTATCTTGTTGGGGTTGATAAATACGATCTTTCCGATCTTCCCGTTATAATATCGTTTTTCGGAAGACGAATCGTTTTTGACGAACATGACTTGCGCGCCGCATTTCAAGATTAACTTGTCGTCGGTCGGATAAGAATATTCGGGAAAGTCGTTATTGATCTCAGCTGAAAAAGTGTAAGGCTGTCCGGGAAGTTCCGCCAGTTTTCGGTTGTTGATCTGCTGTGCCTGGTAGTTATGTGTCGTGAGTGTGATATAACCCGATTGTTCGTCCGGTCTGAAGTTGGGGATGTACCGCTGGTTCAGACGTTGCAAGGTCTTGTCGTCGAAGCGGTTCTCACGGATATTATTCAACAGGTTGATGAAATTTGTGTCGCTTTGGCGGTAGACATGTGTCAGCTCAATACAGAAATAATTGCTTTCCGACAGTGCCTTGCTGTCGAAAAAAAGAAGGTGGACGGATAGTGCTCTTTCAGCAGATTCCATTCATCATCTTTGGCGACAGGAGCTAATTGTTGTAAGTCTCCTATAAGCAATAACTGGACACCTCCGAAAGGTTTACTGTGATCTTTATAACGACGCAGGACGTCGCTGATAGCGTCCAGCAAGTCTGCGCGCACCATGCTGACCTCATCGATCACCAGCAAGTCCATACTGCGAATAATATTGATTTTGTCCTTGCGGAATTGGTTCTTGAAATCTGTTTTGCCTCCCCGGTATTCCGGTGAAGACGGAATGTAAGGCCCGAACGGCAATTGGAAAAAGGAGTGGATAGTGACGCCTCCAGCATTGATAGCAGCTACTCCTGTCGGTGCAACAACGATCATTCGTTTAGGTGAAACCTCTTTAAGCCTTTTTAAAAAGGTAGTTTTGCCCGTTCCGGCTTTTCCTGTCAGAAAGAGGTTGGTTCCGGTGTTCTGCAGCAAGTTGAAGGCGAGGTCAAACTGTTGGTTTGTTTGCATGGCGATTTGTGATATTGTTAATAGTCACAAATATATAGAAAATATTATAATTGGCAATGTTTTTGATACGGATTATGAGGTTGCGACCCTCATAATCCTTATACAATCAATGCGGCGATGAACTGGATAAAAAGAATCAGGAACACCATCGCAATTGGATAGACCGTCGCATAGGCGATGCTGGGAGCAGAACTGTCGCTCATCGAATCGGCGGCGGCAAGTCCTGGCGTACTGGTCATTCCTCCTGCGATCGTCCCGATCAAGTCTAAGATGTGGATTTTGAATACGAAATAGCCGAACAAGACAGCCACGATCATCGGTGCCATTGTGATTGCCATACCGATTCCGAATAATGTCCAGCCGCTTTCTTGGAATGTCGATACCAGGTTGACACCGGCGGATGTTCCGACCTCGGCGAGGAACAGAAGTAGGCCGATCTGACGGAGTAACTGGTTGGCGGAACCTGACATGGACCAGATGATCGGTCCCGTTTTGCCAATTGCACTCAGGATAAGTGCGACAATTAGGATGCCACCTGTCAGTCCGGGTGAGAAAGAGAAGGAGTCCGAAAACGAAATGTTCAGTTTTCCGAACAATACTCCGAGGACAATACCGGCTGCAATCGGGAAAAAGTCCGTGTCGGAAAGTTTTTTCTCGTCATTACCGAACACCTGTCCCAATTCCTTTATGTCTTCTTTTCTCCAGCAACCATTAACTTGTCGCCGAATTTCAACATTAATTCCGGTTCGGGTGAGAGGTCGATACCGCTTCGGCGAACACGAGTAACGGTACAATTGAACGTGCGTTGCAGATTCAGGTATCCTAAACTTTTATTAATGACGTTCTTGTTCGTCACCAATAGAGATTGCAATTCCTGAGTGCTGCCAAAAGGAAGGTCGTTCTCTACACGTTCACCGACAAGAAGTGCTAGTTGTTCCAAAGACTTGTCGTTACCGACAGCCTTGATCATATCTCCTTCATGCAAGATGGTTTGGGCTACCGGTATGCTTGTCCGGTCTTTATGTTTTATACGGAAATGACGGCTCCCGTCATGGAACGAAGTTGTAACTGGGCCAGTGTTTTCCGAATATATTGGCGTGGGTGATACGGAAAGTCGCCGTATGCAACGGGGATATTTCCCTTTTCGCTGTACTTCGAGTGCCTTGGCTTCGGCGATAAGGTCTTTGCGCAACAATTTCGGCAATACTTTTATAAAAAGTATCACACCGATCACTCCGAACGGATAGGCGATGCCATAGGCGATGGAAGCGGAGGAGGAGTGCGTGCTGTCGATCGCGACGGCAAGACCTGGCGTACTGGTCAGCGCCCCAGCGATCAGTCCGACGAGGCTCGGCGTATCGATTCCGACCACATATTTAAGTATCAAACCGGTAAGGCTGGCAGAGCCGACAATCAGAAGCGTTAGTATGATCAATGTTTTCCCTTTCGAACGGAAGGAGTCGAAGAATCCCGGACCCGCTTGTATGCCGATGGTGAAAATGAACAATACCAAACCGAAATTTCCCAGTTCCTTAGGAATGATTACCCCTGAAGTGCCCGAATAGGAGAGCGATAAAGATAACGGCTGATACGTCGAGAGAAAGGCCTTTGATCTGTATTCTGCCCAATATGAATCCTAAAGCGATAATCAGGAACAAGGCAAAATAAGACGATTGAAGCAATGTTTCAAGCATGTCAAATAGTTTTGTTGTGAAGATTTATGTTTGCAAAATTACACTTTTCTGCCTGTATAGACAATCCCTTGGCGAGATTTCTGTTACCTTTGCAGCCGAAATCAAACATAAAGCAAGGATATCCGGACGTGAACAGATACTTTATATATTTAGGTTATAACGGTAAAAAGTTTTGTGGCTGGCAGATACAGCCGAATGGAATCACTGTGCAGCAATCTATCGAGGAAGCTTTGGCTACGTTGTTGCGCCAACCGGTTCCGATCGTGGGAGCGGGGCGGACGGATGCTGGTGTGCATGCCCGCCTGATGGTGGCTCATTTCGACTGGCAGGAACCGATTGCTGACCTCGCTTTCTTAGCGGAGAAGCTGAACCGTTTGCTTCCCAAAGATATCGCGGTCTACCGTATTGTACCTGTACGTCCCGATGCGCATGCCCGGTTTGATGCTATTTCGCGTACCTATAAATATTATGTCACGACGCGGAAAGATCCGTTCAATTACGAGTTGGTCTATAAGATTCCGGGAAAACTCGATTTCGAGGCGATGAATAAGGCTTGCCCAGTTCTGTTTGACTACATAGATTTCACCAGTTTCAGCAAGCTGCATACGGACGTGAAGACGAACAACTGTCGCATCTATAAGGCTGGTTGGGAGAGGGAAGGCGATGTATGGGTTTTTACCATACAGGCGGACCGTTTCCTGCGCAATATGGTGCGTGCCATTGTCGGTACTTTACTCGAAGTGGGCAGAGGAAAACTGACGGTCGACGGTTTCCGCCAGGTGATCGAAGCCAAAGACCGTGGACGTGCCGGGGACTTCCGCCCCGGACACGCTCTCTATCTGGTCGACGTCACTTATCCCGAAGAACTTTTTCAGTTGGCAGTCGGCTGTTGACTGTTGTGTTTTTCCGGTCTAAAAATATTATTCAGAAACTTTCAACTTTCAACTGTTATGTGGCTCGGATTAGCCTTCATCTCCGCCTTCCTTTTAGGTTGTTATGAAGTAAACAAAAAATTTCGCTAGATGGTAATGCCGTTATTCCGGTTTTGTTTTTCAATACATTGATAAGCAGTCTTATCTTTGTCCCTTTCATTTTTCTTTCGTTTTTTACGGATGTGCTCGACGGGACGATGTTGTTATGTGCCGCGTGTCTCCTTAGAGACACATGTGGCAGTGTTTATAAAGGCCGTGATCGTCTTGTCATCGTGGATATTCGGCTATTTTGCCTTGAAGCATTTACCGCTGACCATTACCGGGCCAATCAAAGCGACGCAGCCAGTCGTGACGTTGGTGGGAGCCATGCTTGTCTTTGGTGAGCGGCTGAACCTGTACCAATGGATCGGGGTGATTCTTTCCATTGCCTCTTTCTACCTCCTTTCCTCATCCGGGAAAAAGAGGGAATCCGTTTTACGCATAATAAATGGATCTTCTTTACCGTCTTGTCTATCCTTACCGGAGCGGCGAGCGGCTTGTATGACAAACATCTGATGGGAAGTCTGATGTGATGACGGTGCAGGTCTGGTTCAATGTCTACCAGTGCCTTATGATGTTGCCGATCCTCTTGTTTCTTTGGTATCCGCGCCGGAAAAGCACGACACCTTTTGTCTGGCACTGGAACATTATCTTTATATCCGTCTTCCTCTGCGTGGCGGACTGGATTTACTTTTATGCCTTGACTTTTCCCGGTTCGATGATCTCTATCGTCTCGATGGTCCGCCGTAGTAATGTCCTGGTTACCTTCCTTGCCGGTGCTTTGTTCTTCCATGAAAAGAACTTGAAAAGCAAGGCAATCGACCTGTTTTTAGTATTATTAGGAATGATATTCCTGTATCTCGGTACGCGCTAAGGCATATTCTGTTACTTTTGTAGATGAAAATTGTAGATTAAGATATGAAACGATTATTTCTTTCTATACTGCTTTGTGTATTTGTGTGGGGGATGAAGGCACAGGAGATGGATGCGGTCTTTGTCGCCATGCCTGACCAATATGTACCCCAGCTGGAAAATGCCTGGCGTAAGGATTTGATAGATTTGTATAATTCAGGAAAGGAAGCGAAGCTGAAAAACACCATGAACGGCTTTTCCACCTTGAAGAAGCTGACGGACGATTACCTGTTGTTGCAGGTGACGGAGCGCAGCACGGTAGAGATGAAGCTCTTGCCTTTGGTCAATGATACCTATGTCGTTTGTATGATCACGACCGTATACGGTCCTGTTCCCCGACAGCCAGGTCGAGTTTTTCACGACAGACTGGAAGCCGTTGGACTCTGCTGATTTGTATACTCCGGTTCCGGTAGAATGGTTTATTAAAGACGATGCCGACAAGAACCGCACCGCCTTTATCGAAGCAACTGCTCGTCTGGACGTGGACTTACGGAAATATTCGCTTAGCCCCGACGACCAGACGTTGACGGTCGAATACACGACCCCCCAATATTTGACGGAAACCGAACGCAAGCAGGTGGAACCTTTCCTGAAGAACACTCCAAAGGTCTATACCTGGGAAAAAGTTCCACTTTAAATAAGAGGGCGGATATAAATTTACCAGTCGTATCCCGGAGCAATGGTCGAACTTTTGATTACGATCTTCGCTTCGGAGTCGAGTATGATATGTATCTCATTGTTGTCTTGTTTCAGTTCAAAATCGTAGAACAGGCCGTCCGGCCGTTCGATTGCCGTGATATCTTCTATTTTATATTGGTTGTAGGCGGAGCTTTGCAACGCATCCATAACGGCGACAGGAACGTCGCGGGCGCTGATTTCCCAATGTGTGGAGACCCATTGCTCCTTCGTGTCGAACCATACTTCTTTGTGCAGATTCTTTTCTTGTATATCCACTTCCGTCCCGTTAGTCTCTTTTTCGGATTTCAGGATCGTTGCGGCCGGATACTTCTGTTTCAAGAAGTTCCGGATAGGAGTTGCGACGTTTTCGGCAGGTGTTTTTTGTTTTTGCCGGTTGTTGCTGCATGCGGCGAACAGTGTGAGGCTGCATAAAGTACAATAGCAAGACGGATAATTTAGTTTTCATGACTTGTTGTTTTTTTATTGTTACTATTCGTGGCGAGTTCCCGATCGAACTCTGTCTCGAAAGAAACAATTCTTTTGTCTTCATGGTTGTCCGCCACGATAATAATATGCCTTTTTTATTTTTTTCGTTTTTCTCATGTTATGTTTTCGTTTCTTTGTCGTCATAATAGTAGAAATGGAACTCGAAACGTTTAAAATAACCGTGCTGCCGCTTCGGGAGAAGTTGATCAATATTTCCTGGCGGATGATGGAGGACAGGTCGGATGCAGAAGACATCGTGCAGGAGACTTTTCTGAAATTGTGGCAGATTCGCGAGAAGCTGGATGGTTATAACAGTGTCGAGGCGCTGGCTGTACAAGTGGTCAAGAACCTGGCGCTGGACAAACTGAAACAGCATCGGCCGGAAGGGAACGGATATAGCCTTGCTTTTCTTGATTCGGGAACAAGGAACCCGGCGGAAGAATTGAGCAGCACGATACGGTTGCCCGTATCCGTTGGCTGATAAGTAAGCTGCCTTCCTCTACAGCAAACCATTATCCGGATGAAAGATGTCGAAGGATATGAATTGGCGGAGATAGCGGAGATCACAGGCACTCAGGTCGAAGCGGTTCGGGTGAATCTTTCGAGAGCCCGGAAAAAGATACGGGAACAGTTAATGAAGGAGTTATATTTATAATTTGTGATTTATGGGAAAGAGGAATCTACATATATAGAGGAGTTTGGAACGGTATTTCGAAGGTGAGACTTCTGCCGCGGAAGAAAAGCAGATCCGTGCCTTTTTTCGCTTTCGGGAGAGGTGCCGGAGCATGGCTGCCTATGCTCCTCTGTTCGCTTATTTCGACGAAGAAATAGAACGTGATGCGGAAGCGCAAGTTGGCGAACCGGATTTGGACCCCGAACCGGTATCCGTTCCGTTCCGCTCTGCGAACCGGAAGCGTGCAGCCCTTTACCTCTTTTCCGGCGTGGCAGCTTGTGTACTGGCTCTGTTGGGAGTTACCCGCCTGCTGTATCCCGCTGATCCCTGTTTCTGTTCCGACAGCTATGTCGTGATAAACGGCCGTTGCTATACCGATATCCATAAAGTTCGTTCATTGGCGATCGAAGCGTTGCAGGAAGTGGCCACTCCTGCCGATGATTACTTCCCGGAGATGGATAAGGATGAGGCAGACCGCCGAATAATAGATAACCAGTTAAAAAGAATTAGGTAGTCTTTTTAGTGAAGACGAATAAAAGAATATCAAGATGAAACAGTTGAGGTATAGGCTATTAATAATGTTGGCTGCTTTGATGCTGTTGCCGACCGGTGTGGGAGCTGCCGAAGCGCAGAAAGACCTGAAGATACAGGATGTCTTACCCGTTACGGTAAAAAGAGGAATGTCACGATGGTGGAGCTTTCCAATGAAATGCTGGAAACATACGGTATGACGCGCTACAAGAGCATCACGATCAAGGACGATCCGGAAGCTCTTCGCTTTACCCGCCAATGTCTGGAAGCCGATCAGCGGGGAGCACGCAAGATCAAGGAGGTGACCGACGACGGGGGAGTGGTCTCCGCTTATTACCAGCTTCCGGGCAAAGACCCGGACGTGAATCGTTTTGTCCTGTTCAAAGTCAACTCCAAAGGGACGATCACACTGGTCTATATCGAAGGAGAATTGGACAGCGACGACCTGATCACCCTTTTATTTACCAAAAAAGATTTATAAACAGATAAACAAGAAAAGATATGAAAAGATTTTTACTGATCATAGCCGCATGCTTTCCCTGCCATCGGATTGCTGGCTGCAGATGTTGAACCGATGCCGGCCGATACGGTCATCCGGTTGGAAAACAAACGTATCGTAGTGAAGGACAACGGCGAAATGATCGGATGAAAGTGTATCAAGTCGATGAACAAAGATTTTGACCGCAAGAAGCTTCGCGGTATTCGATAGACAGTGAAATAATTTGAATTTTATGAGTTCTTCGTTATAGGGGCGGTCGTGATTACCGGGACGGACAGAGTTACGGTGAACGGCGCAAACGCCATTGAATATCAAGTCGATCAATATCCCGATCCCTTCTTTATCTCAGGGAGGTGTGGTCAAAACTATTTCTTCTTCCAAAATCGATTTTGATCCGCACCTTCGTCCTGTAACAATGGATTTTCTTTTCAGGCAGGTGTCGGTTGCATCGGTTTCTATGCCAAAATATTCCCTTTCGGCCTGTTTGAAGGACAAAGGCCCGTGCATCCAGTTTCTTTGGGATTGCAGTTGCATATTTAATCTTGTTGGGCATCATTCTTTAGGGTAAGGATTAATCATATTGATCGTCTATAGGTAGTACTACATATAGACAATAGATAGTGGGAATAATGAACACTTTGTGGGACGAAAGTTCCGAACTGGAGGATGAAATGCTGACGCCGCATCCGATCTTGTCCGATGATTACACGGCTCATGACATGACAAAATTGGACGAAACGATTGAAAAGGCGGAAGAAAACGAGAAGATTATTGAAGAATCGTTGAAAACGTCTCAGGATAAGTAATTTGTTCCCGGCTGTTTCGTAAGTTTGCGGACAGCCGGTTTTTCGCTTTATGTAGCACTCTTTAATAGTTGGTGATAGGAAATTATTATCATACCTTATATACATATTGAAAATAAATCCCTATTTTTGTGCTCTAAAAACATTAAAATAAACCCAACAAAGATGGCTGCAACAAAACGTATTAAACGTGCATTGGTATCGGTATACCATAAAGATGGATTAGATGAAATTTTGAAGAAGCTCCACCGCGAAGGTGTTAGTTTTGTGTCGACGGGTGGTACTCAGAAGTTTATAGAAGAGCTGGGACTCCCGTGTGATGCAGTAGAGGACCTGACCGGCTATCCCTCTATCCTGGGCGGACGTGTGAAGACCCTGCATCCGAAAGTGTTCGGTGGTATTTTGAACCGTCGTGATAATGAAGGTGACCAGGCCCAGATTGCCCAATATGAAATTCCTGAAATAGACTTGGTGATTGTCGACCTGTATCCGTTCGAGGAAACAGTTGCTTCCGGTGCGGAAGAACAGGCAATTATCGAAAAGATAGATATAGGCGGTATTTCTCTTATCCGTGCCGCTGCAAAGAACTTTAAAGATGTAGTGATTGTAGCATCTAAAGCCCAGTATCAGCCGTTGATGCAATATGCTGAACGAAAAAGGGGCTGAAACTTCTATCGAAGACCGCAAATGGTTTGCCAAAGAAGCGTTTGCCGTTTCTTCAGGCATTATGATTCTGCAATCTTCAATTATTTCGATGACCGCCAAGGCTCGCATTTCCGTGCTGCCGTGGATGATCCGATGCACCTGCGCTACGGTGAAAACCCGCACCAGGCTGCCAAGTTCTATGGCAAATTCGATAATATGTTTGACCAGTTGCATGGTAAGGAAATCTCTTACAACAACCTGCTCGACATTGACTCTGCTGTAAACCTGATTGAAATTCGACGAACTGACGTTCGCCATCCTAAAACATAACAATGCTTGCGGTCTGGCTTCACGCCCCACGGTGCTCGAAGCATGGAATGATGCATTGGCCGGTGACCCGGTTTCCGCTTTTGGTGGTGTGCTCATCACAAACGGAGTGATCGATAAGGACGCTGCTGAGGAAATCAATAAAATCTTCTTTGAGGTAATTATCGCTCCTGATTACGATGTAGACGCATTGGAAATCTTGGGACAGAAGAAAAACCGTATTATTCTGGTTCGCAAGCCTGCCGCACTGCCTAAGAAGCAGTTCCGTTCTCTCTTGAACGGCGTGTTGATGCAGGAAAAAGACCTTAGTATTCAAGGAGAAGCCGATCTGGAACCGATGACGAAAGCACCTACCGCACAGGAAATAGAAGACATGCTCTTTGCTAACAAGATTGTGAAGAACAGTAAGTCCAACGCTATTGTACTGGCTAAAGGCAAGCAATTGCTGGCAAGCGGTGTGGGACAGACTTCACGTGTGGATGCTTTGAAGCAGGCCATCGAAAAAGCCAAGAACTTCGGCTTCGACCTGAAAGGTGCCGTGATGGCATCCGACGCTTTCTTCCCCTTCCCCGACTGTGTGGAGATTGCCGGAAATGAAGGTGTGACCGCAGTTATTCAACCGGGTGGTTCCATCAAGGATCAGCTTTCGTTCGACTATTGCAACGAACATGGCATCGCGATGGTGACCACAGGAATTCGTCATTTCAAACACTAATTAGATTTATGATTTATAATTTATACCGTTGATTAGGGTTTTCAGTCTGTTTGTGAGTCATAAGTTTATAGGTTATAAATCATAAATGATAAATCAGAAATCAAAAAAATGGGATTATTTTCTTTCACACAAGAATTGGCAATGGACTTGGGGACTGCCAATACCATTATAACCCAACGATAAGATGGTAGTGGATGAGCCTTCCGTAATCGCTCTGGATGCGTCGTTCGGAAAAGGTGCTTGGCGGTAGGGCGCCAAGGCAAAGATGATGTACGAAAAGACCAATCCGAATATTCGTACGATCCGTCCGCTCCGCGAAGGTGTCATTGCCGACTTCTACGCTGCCGAGCAGATGATGCGTGGATTGATCAAAATGGCCAGCGGACGCAAACGCTGGTTCGCTCCTTCGCTCCGTATGGTGATCGGTATCCCGTCGGGTAGTACGGAAGTGGAGATCCGTGCCGTGCGAGACTCTGCCGAGCATGCCGGTGGACGTGATGTGTACATGGTTTTTGAGCCGATGGCAGCCGCTATCGGTATCGGTATCGATGTGCTTGCTCCGGAAGGAAACATGATTGTAGACATAGGTGGCGGTACGACGGAGATCGCGGTTATCTCCTTGGGTGGGATCGTAGCCAACAAGTCTATCAAGATGGCAGGCGACGACTTGACGAACGATATTGTGGAATATATGCGCCGCCAGCATAATATACGCGTCAGCGAACGTATGGCGGAGCGTATCAAGATCAATGTCGGCTCCGCTTTAAGTATCCTCGAGGACGCTCCTCGAAGATTTTAAGTCTGCGGTCCGAACCAGATGACGGCTCTGCCTATGAAAGTGCCTGTATGCTATCAGGAAGTAGCGCATTGTCTGGAGAAGTCAATCTCGAAGATTGAAGCCGCTATCTTGAACGCGTTGGAAAATACACCTCCCGAACTGTATGCCGATATCGTGCACAATGGTATTTATCTGGCCGGTGGCGGCGCTTTGCTGCGTGGTATCGACAAACGTTTGCGCGACAAGATGGGGATCCGTTTCACGTGGCAGACGATCCTTTGCATGCAGTAGCAAGAGGTACGGGGATTGCGTTGAAGAATATCGACAAGTTTAATTTCCTTATCCGGTAAATTAAGTTGAAAGTGAGAGGATTGAAAGTTGAAATGTAAAAAGTGGTGTACTTGCTTATTCAACTTTCAACTTTCACTGGTTCCTTTTCAACTGATTATGTTCCTGGAGGTCAGAAAGTTTTGTTTTATTGGTTCCTATTCAACTACATATCAGCAGACGTTGTGTTTATCGCAATCATATCCGGAACATTATGTTCAGTTCGGCAAATGTGATAACCGGACATATTACTTCTGTTTCCGGCTTTGTTACTTCCACCTGAACCTGTGATATAAATCGGGAGCTTCTGGAGCGTAACGGACAACTTGAAATGGGTTGCTAGAGTTGCAGGACCAGTTGGAGATGATGCGGGCCGACACTGCTCTGTTTGTCGGTTTTGCACCTGACTCGACCGGACAGTTTCCGTATAGTTTTGTGATGGCGGATGTCGTGAACAACAGTGTTAACGTATTTATCCAATTATATTACGGTGAACAAAGGCCGTAAGGATGGAGTGGAGCCGGACATGGGAGTTGTGTCTGAACGGGGTGTCGTGGGAATTGTGTCGACGGTTTCCGACCATTTTTCCGTTGTAATCCCTCTGTTGAATCCGAAGTTCAAACTGAGCTGCAAGGTGTTGGGGAGTAGTTATTTCGGAACGTTGAGCTGGAACGGGCGTAATGCACGTTTTGCCAATCTGGACGAGTTGCCGCGTCATGTGGAGTTCCAGAAAGGCGATACGATCGTGACGAGCGGTTATTCCGCCATTTTCCCGTCTGGGATTATTGTGGGTAAAGTCGATGAATTTCGAGAAACAGCATGATGATAACTTTTATTCGCTTGAAGTGGAACGGCCACGGATTGGCTACTGATTTCCAGGCCTTGAACAATGTGGTATCATAAAGAACTATCGTCAGGCAAGCAAAAAATACAGAACGGGAGGCAAAAAGAATGATTAACAATTATGCGGGGCTTCATTTATTTTGTGGTGTGGTGTTGGTTCAGGTTTTGATCCTGAACAATATCCATATTGCGGATATGCCACGCCGTTCTTGTATCTTTATTTCATACTGAAAATTTGAGTGGGGGAACTCCACGGACGAATTTGGTGTTGTGGGCGTTTTTTCTGGGACTGACGGTGGATATCTTTTCGGATACGCCGGGTATGAATGCGTTTGCTACGCTGGCCGGTTTTATCCGTCACTCGTTAATTCCTGTTTTGATGGGGATGCGTTTGAGAATTAATAGTTCTTACAAAAATCGATGGGATATGGCGGTTTTTCCTGAAGCTGTTTTTTGTCGTGATTCATCATGTAGCGTTGTTTTTGATTGAGTCGTTGACATTATTCGATCCGAACTGTTGCTGCTGAGAATTGTGGCAAGTGTGGTGACGACAATAACCTGTATTTGGCAATAGAAGCATTCAAGAAGAAGGGTCCCAAAAAGATGGAAAAATACGATTATACACTTGAGAACAGGAAATTTGTGATAGGTGGGGTAGCAATTGTGTTGGTTATCATCTTTATCATTCGTTTGTTCTTTCTGCAGATCAGACAGATACTATAAAGAAGAATGCAGATAGTAACGCTTTCCTTAATAAAATCCAGTATCCTTCGCGCGGTGCTATTTATGACCGCAATGGAAAATTACTGGTGTTCAATCAACCTGCGTATGATATCATGTTGGTTATGCGTTAGATTCAACCGTTCGATACGCTTGATTTCTGCCGCAATATCCTCGAATATTACGAAAGAACAGCTGCTGAAGCGAATGAAAGATGTGAAGAACCGCTGGATGAATCCCGGTTATTCCAGATATACGCATCAGGTTTTTATGACGCAGCTCTCGGCGGAAGAGTGCGGTGTATTCCAGGAAAAACTCTTTAAATTCCCGGGTTTTTATATTCAGAGACGTACTATCCGGCAATACACTTATAATTCTGCCGGACATGCTTTGGGAGATATTGGTGAGGTTTCAATGAGAGATATTGAGGCTGACGACTATTACATTCGCGGTGATTATGTGGGTAAGCAAGGTATAGAAAAGTCATACGAGAAATACCTGCGTGGCGAAAAAGGAGTAGAGGTTTTGCTTCGTGATGCGCACGGACGTATTCAGGGCCACTATATGGATGGGAAACTAGATCGCCCATCCATACCGGGTAAGAACCTGAAATTAGGGTTGGATATTGATTTGCAGATGTTAGGTGAGCGTCTGATGAAAAATAAAATCGGTGCAATTGTGGCTATTGAGCCGGAAACGGGGGAGATCCTTTGTCTGGTGTCTGCTCCGAACTTTGATCCGCACTTGATGATTGGCCGCCAACGTGGTAAAAATCATAATATGCTGCAGAGAGATAAGCAGAAACCTTTGCTGAATCGTGCTATTATGGGTGTCTATCCTCCGGGGTCTACTTTCAAAACAGCGCAGGCGCTGACATTCTTACAGGAAGGTATTATACAGCCATCCACATCGTTTCCTTGTTCTCACGGATTCATTTATGGAGGTCTGCGTGTGGGATGCCACGGACATGGATCACCTCTTCCGCTGATACCTGCTATTGCCACTTCGTGTAATGCTTATTTTTGTTGGGGGCTTTATCGCATGTTTGGTGATAAGAAATACGGTTCACCACAGAATGCGCTTACTGTATGGAAAGATCACATGGTTTCTCAAGGATTTGGTTATAAGTTGGGAACGGATTTGCCGGGTGAGAAACGTGGATTTATTCCTAATGCAGGTGTTTATGATAAGGCCTATCGTGGATCATGGAATGGATTGACGGTAATCAGTATTTCTATCGGTCAGGGTGAAGTTTTAAGCTACACCGAAGAAATTGTAGAAGGTATGCGGGCGGCTGTTACGGGAGTTACCGGAAGTGCTACTTGCCGTATAGCCGGAACCATACTGCCGGGTGTAGAAGTCTGTGGAAAGACGGGTACGGCACAGAATCGCGGACATGACCATTCTGCATTTATAGGTTTTGCCCCGATGGACAAGCCGAAGATCGCTATTGCCGTTTATGTGGAGAATGGTGGTTGGGGGGCAACCTATGGAGTACCTTATGGTGCTTTAATGATGGAACAGTATTTGAATGGAAAACTTTCGCCTGCCAGCGAAGAAAGAGCGGAAGAAATGAGTAATCGTGTGATAATGTATGGTGACGAGGAGAGATAGTATATGGAAATCACTGGATTGGGTAACGATCTGTGTTTACTTGATTCTGATTGCATTCGGTTGGTTTAGCGTTTGCGGGGCAAGCTATGATTATGGTGACCGCGACTTCTGGGATTTCTCCACTCGTGCAGGTAAGCAACTGGTTTGGATCATTTGCTCTTTCGGATTGGGGTTTGTGTTGTTGATGCTTGAAGACAGCGTTTATGATATGTTTGCCTATCTGATTTATATAGCACTTGCCATATTACTCGTGGTCACTATCTTTATAGCCCCTGATACGAAGGGATCGAGGTCGTGGCTGGTCATGGGGCCGGTAAGTTTGCAGCCGGCGGAGTTCGCCAAGTTTGCTACGGCGCTGGCTCTTGCCAAGTATATGAATTCCTATTCGTTCACCATGAAGAACTGGAAGAATATCTTGATGATGGTTTTCCTTATTTTGTTCCCGATGATACTTATTATCTTGCAGCGGGAGACTGGCTCAGCGTTGGTATATACTGCTTTCTTTTTGGTTCTGTATCGGGAGGGAATGCCGGGTGTGGTACTGTTTTCCGGAGTGTGCGCGGTAGTTTACTTTGTGGTAGGTATTCGTTTTGATCAGGTGTTTATTGCCGATACGCCGACGCCGATAGGGGAGTTTGCAGTACTTTCGATGGTCTTGCTGTCTGCGGCAGGAATGGTGTGGGTTTATAAGAAGAAATGGGAACCGGTACGCAATATATTGTTAGTTACCATTGGAGTGTTGTTAATCGCTTATTTTATATCGGAATATGTGACTCCGTTTAATTTGGTTTGGGTGCAATGGGGACTGTGTATGCTGGTAGTTGGGTACCTTATTTTCCTTTCGTTAAGTGAGCGTCATCTTAGTTATTTCCTGATAGGTATGTTTGCTATCGGTTCTATCGGTTTCTTATATTCCAGTGATTACTTCTTTAATAAAGTATTGGAGCCTCACCAGCAGATACGTATCAAGGTGGTATTAGGCATGGAAGAAGATCTGGCTGGTGCCGGATACAATGTCAACCAGTCGAAGATAGCTATCGGTTCCGGTGGCCTGACAGGAAAGGGATTCCTAAACGGTACTCAGACTAAGCTGAAATATGTACCCGAACAAGATACGGACTTTATTTTCTGTACGGTAGGTGAAGTGATATGGATAATTGTTCCGGTTTCTCACTTCTACGGATACATTGTAGAGTGTAGCGGAGTCTGCAACCGAAACATTGAAGAATAGTGTGTCATTCCGCTGCCAGCCTTCCGTTGGCAGGGATTGAAAAGAATGATATACAGTCTGTTCATCGCAGGCTGTGTAGAAGCTTGCGATGAACAGCAGTATTAAACTCTTCAGGAGAGATGTTTTATTCTTGGGCTGGTTTTTCATTTCCGGCTGGTTTCTCTCCTTGTGGTCTGGGTGGATTGTTGGGTCTGGGACCTCTATCAACACGTTGTCCATCTCCTCGTTCACGATTTTTTTGCTTGTTGCGTCTGACCTGATCGCCTTGTTGTCTGGGTTGGTTCCCCTGTTGCCTTGGTTGCTCGCCTTGTGCTCTGGGAGTACCTTGTGGGCGTGGTTCACCTTGTGGGCGTGGTCTGGATTGTTGATCTCCAGGTTGATTCGGATTTCCTTTTTTCTTTTTCTTGCGGTTGTTATTACCGCTGTTTCCATTCCCGCCACCGTTATTTTCTCCGCCATTTTTACCTTTACGACTACGGTCGAAGCGGGTTAAGCTTTCCTGTTCCAACAAATCTATCGGCTTCTTGGGTTCCACTTGGCGTGCTTCTTCTACAAGACTTTCTGGCTTAGTACCCCGTTTGTTCATACCGATGATTTCAAATGCACGCTTACCACTGATTGTTACCAGATTGGCAGGAATGTTCTTGTCGGTAGAGTAGGTTATCTGATTGCTTAGAATATCTGCCTTGAAGAAATAGAAAGTGCCGTCTTTGGTTTCCAACTCGATCTCCCTGGAAGGAAGACGTTTCTGAGCTTCCACATAGCAGTCCACTTCATAGTTGAGACAGCATTTCAGTTTGGCACATTGTCCTGCCAGTTTTTGCGGATTGAGAGAAATATCCTGATAACGGGCGGCACTTGTGGATACTGACACGAAAGAGGTCATCCAGGTGGCACAGCAGAGCTCGCGCCCACAAGGGCCGATACCACCAATTCGTCCGGCTTCCTGACGTGCGCCAATTTGCTTCATTTCAATGCGGACATGGAAAGCATCTGCGAGTACCTTGATCAGCTGGCGGAAGTCTACACGCTCGTCGGCAATATAATAGAAAGATCGCTTTGTTACCGTCTCCCTGATATTCCACATCGCCGATTTTCATATTCAGTCCCAAATCGGCAGCGATCTGGCGCGAACGGATCATTGTGGCGTGTTCCTTGGCCTTCGCCTCTTCGTATTTCTCGATATCGGTCGGTTTGGCTTTACGATACACCTTTTTAGGTTCATTGCCTTCGCCAGTGCTTGATTGTTCTTTTTCATCTGGAGAAGGACGAGCTTGCCGGTCAGTGTCACCAGTCCGATGTCATGCCCTGGGCTGGCTTCCACTGCGACTAAATCTCCTTTTTCCAGAGGTATCTTGGAACTGTTGAGGTAATACCCTTTGCGGGTATTTTTAAACTGCACTTCCACGTAATCGGTAGCGTTTCCGTTTCGGGAATGTCGTAGGTGTTCAGCCAGCCAGTCGTAGGTGTATTTAATTTAAAATCCATTTGTCTGGTATATATAATGTATTTATAGTGCGTACAATTACGCAAAAATAGTCAAAATATTTGGTTCGTAGCAAATGAAGAATGAATTATAAAGAGAAAGGGCAAAACAGAATGTTCCGTTTTGCCCTTTTTGGTATTATTTGTCCATGCTGATTTATTTGACCAGACCGTGACTTTTAAATACTTTGTGAATTGCTTCTAATGCGTAGTCGAGCTGTTCAATTGTGTGAGTCGCCATCAGTGAGAAGCGGATCAGCGTATCTTCAGGCGCAACAGCCGGAGATACGACTGGATTTACGAAAATACCGGCTTCGAACAATTCCTTTACGATCAGGAATGTCAGGTCGTTGTTACGGATAAACAATGGAATGATCGGTGTTGAGGTATGGCCGATTTCGCACCCCATATTACGAAATCCATCCAAGGCATAGTGGGTAAGTTTCCACAGGTGTTCGATGCGTTCCGGTTCGCTCAGCATAATATCGAGTGCTGCGCCGGCCGCAGCTGTAGCTGCTGGAGTATTACTTGCACTGAATATATAAGAGCGGGAGTTATGGCGGAGATAGTTGATCGTCTCTTTGTCCGAAGCGATGAAACCGCCGATGGAAGCAAGCGACTTACTGAATGTACCCATAATCAGGTCTACATCGTCTGTTACTCCGAAATGATTACAGGTTCCACGACCGTGATCGCCCAGAACACCCAAACCGTGGGCTTCGTCTACCATTATGCTTGCGTTATACTTTTTGGCTAACGCAACGATTTCCGGTAATTTGGCAATGTCACCTTCCATACTGAATACACCGTCGATAACGATCAGCTTTACCTTGTCGGGTTCGCATTTCTGGAGTTGCTTTTCTAAGGACTCCATATCATTATGCTTATATTTCAGTTTGGTAGAGAAGGAAAGACGGTGTCCTTCGATGATGGATGCATGGTCTAGCTCGTTGTCAGGCAGGATACAACACCCAAGTTTACCTGAAATCCCGTAGAATAAACAATGGCATCTTCTTTTCCGACAAATTCGGCCAGACGTTTTCCAACTGAATGTGCAAATCCAACGTCCCGTTCAGGAAACGCGAACCGGCACAACCTGTACCATATTTCTTAATGGCATCAATTGCCGCCTCTTTTACTTTCGGGTGGTTTGTCAGGCCTAAATAGGCGTTAGAACCAAACATCAGGACCTTTTTACCGCTGATCATTACTTCTGTATCCTGATCACTTTCAATCATTCTGAAGTATGGATAAATTCCTGCGGCCATAGCCCGCTGAGGTGCATCGTACTTTGATAGTTTCTCTTGTAAAAGTTTCATATTATAATTAACAGAGAATGATTTTCTCGCTACGTTGTTATTCTAAAAAGAACCCAGATCTGCTTACTACTATAATATTTATGTTTCGGCAAATCCAGCTGCAAAAGTAGTAAAAAAATAACTTATAGTAGTCGAAATGCTTTAAAAGTTTTACAAAAGCATTATTTTTGTCCTCTCAAAAGTAAGTAACAGCAAGAATGGAGGGACAAACAATCAATATACAGGCCATTATAAATCCGATTTCGGGTGTCGGTTCGAAAAGAAAGATTCCGAAAATGATTGAAACCGCCTTTGCGGGCGGAAATTGTTGTGTGGAAATTTCTTTTACAGAATATCCCGGACATGCCAGCGAACTGACGCGGAAAGCCCTTGATAAAGGGGCCAATTGCGTGATTGCGGTCGGGGGAGACGGAACTGTGAACGAGATTGCCCGTGCCATGCTCCACTCAGGTGCGGTGCTGGGGATTATCCCGAAAGGTTCCGGCAATGGTTTGGCGCGTGAATTGCATATTCCGATGGATGTACGCCGGGCGATTGATCTGATTGTAAAGGGGCATGTTTCGACAATCGACTGTTGCAAGGCGAACGGACGTGTCTTTTTTTGTACCTGCGGAGTCGGCTTTGATGCAGCGGTCAGCCAAAAGTTTGCCGGGGAGAAACGCCGCGGTTCGCTTACCTATATAAAAAATACAGTGGAAGAATATCTGAGCTACAAACCCGAACCTTATGAACTTTTGATCGATAACCAGACGGTTAAGGAAAAGGCGTTTTTGGTGGCTTGCGGGAATGCTTCGCAGTATGGTAACAATGCGTTTATCGCTCCTCATGCCAATATCCAGGATGGCAAAATGGATATTACAATCCTTTCCCCTTTCGGTCCGCTGGACATTGCACCGTTGGCTATTCAGTTGTTTACGAAACAGATCGACCGTAACAGCAAGATCAAGACATTCAAAGGAAAAGAGGTGACTATCATCCGTCAGAATCCAGGAGTCATGCATCTGGACGGAGAGCCGATCATGGCGGACAGCCGGATCGAAATCTCCGTTCTTCCCAAATCATTGAACGTATTGACTCCGGAAACTGTTTCTTTTACGGAGGAGGTACAGAATCTGTTTGGTGAAGTAACCCGTTTTTTCGATAAGAAACTCCCTTACATCTTTAGATAAAAGTCTTTGGTTAGATTGATATATTCGTCAGTATACCGATGTCTTGCAATCTCGATGGTCAGCCGATCGGAGAAGGCGGGAGAGGCGGGTGGCTCTGATGTCAGTTCGGCCAACAGTCGTTTCGGTTGTGCATCGGGTACGGGGATGACGGAGACTTCCTTCGAAAGAAATAGATTTTGTGTTTGAATACAATCCGTAAGACGATCTTTCTGGTCGTAAGGCAGGATAAGGGCAATACGTCCTTGTGGGGCAAGCAGTTTGCGACTGTACTGCAACAAATCTTCTAATGTCAGCGTATCGGTGTGGCGGGCCGTGTTCCGTTGTAGGTTCGGGCATTTCAATGAATCGACGAAGTAAGGAGGGTTGGATACAATCAGGTCATATAGATGCGTGCTGGCTTGTGCAAAATCGACCAAGTCGGAATGAAAGACATTTATCCGTCCTGCAAAAAGGGAAGATTCTGCATTTTCTTGTGCTTGAAGACAGGCATCGGCTTCTATGTCGATAGCGTCGATAGCCGCCTTGCTGCGAGATGCCTTCGTTGGAAGATTTGCATACTATTGGTACGGTAGGTAAGATTATCCGTATCCTGGAAATGCCTGATCAGACTACCACTATTATTCTGCAAGGCGTCAAACGTATGGAATTGGAAGAAATTGTAGATACAACTCCTTATTTGAAAGGGCGCGTAAAAGCATTGGGGGAAGATATTCCTGACAAAAATGATAAGGAATTCCATGCATTGGTGGAAGCTTGCAAGGATCTGACTATAAGATATATCAAGTCATCCGATATGTTTCCGCAGGATTCGGCATTTGCCATCAAGAACATTACGAATCCTATGTTCCTGGTGGATTTTATCTGCACGAATCTTCCGCTGAAAAAAGATGAGAAGATTGAATTGCTGCGTATTGATGCATTGCGTGCACGTACTTATCGTTTGTTGGAGATACTGAATCGGGAAGTGCAACTTGCCGAAATCAAGGAGTCCATACAGATGCGTGCACGGGAAGACATTGACCAGCAACAACGTGAATATTTCCTGCAACAGCAGATTAAGACCATTCAAGATGAATTGGGTGGTGGTGGCCAGGAACAGGAAATAGAAGAATTACGCCGTAAAGCAATCGCTACTAAGTGGAGTGCGGAAGTAAGAGACACTTTCATGAAAGAGGTGGATAAATTGGAACGTACACATCCACAATCTCCTGATTATAGTGTGCAACTCAATTATCTGCAAACAATGCTAAGTTTGCCGTGGGGAATATACACTACAGATAATCTGAACTTAGTCAATGCTGAGAAGACTCTGAACAAAGATCATTATGGCTTGGAGAAGGTGAAAGAACGTATTCTGGAGCACTTGGCTGTATTGAAGCTGAAAGGTGATATGAAGTCGCCTATTATCTGTTTGTATGGCCCTCCGGGAGTAGGTAAAACCTCTTTGGGGCGTTCTATCGCTGCTGCCCTCAAACGGAAATATATCCGTATGTCATTGGGTGGCGTGCATGATGAAGCAGAGATACGTGGACATCGTAAGACGTACATCGGTGCTATGCCGGGACGTATTATCAAAAGTCTGATCAAGGCTGGCTCATCCAATCCGGTGTTTATCCTGGATGAAATAGATAAGGTGAGTTCAGATCGTCAGGGAGATCCTTCTTCTGCTTTGCTTGAGGTGCTTGATCCGGAACAGAATACAACATTCCATGATAATTTCCTGGATGTAGATTACGATTTATCTAAAGTAATGTTCATTGCTACTGCAAATAATCTGAATACTATCCCTGGACCGTTGCTCGATCGTATGGAGTTGATTGAGGTAAGTGGTTATATCACTGAAGAGAAGATTGAAATAGCCCGTCGCCATCTGGTTCCGAAAGAACTGGAAGCCAACGGTATGAAGAAGAATGATATCAAAATACCAAAGAATACGCTGGAGGCTATTATCGAGTCGTATACCCGTGAAAGTGGTGTACGCGAATTAGAGAAGAAGATAGGTAAAATACTTCGTAAATCGGCACGCCAGTATGCTACGGATGGCTACTTTTGATTGGTTTTTTTTATCTTTAGGTATTCCCCGAAAACAAGATTTGACGGCCAAAACGGGGAAATATCCAAACTAAGATATGGCGAAGATACAAAATATTTCAGAAATTCACTCTACTTTGGGTTTTCCAGAATTTGATATTCTGGAAAACTATCGCAAGAGTTTTCATGAGAGTGAGCTTGGCAGGCTTCATTCGTTGTTTCCGTTTGATTGTATGGTAAAATCCGCAGGCTTGTCGGACCGGCACCTGGGCCGTAGGAACATATTCTGCCCTTCCGCAAAGATCGCCCTTATGGTCCTGAAGGCATACACCGGATTCTCCGACAGGCAGCTGGTGGAATATCTGAACGGGAACATACACTACCAGATGTTCTGTGGAATCATGATAAACCCATCGTTTCCCATAATCAACTTCAAGATAGTCAGTGTTATCCGTAATGAGATAGCATCCCGCCTTGACATTGATTCCTTCCAGGATATCCAGGCTTCACACTGGAACATGAAACTCCTTTGGGAAAGCATCGAATGGCTCTACAGCCATATATGCCGGCATTGCAGGGATCTCTGAGCATAAGACGTCCGCGCAACAAATACAGGAATGTGGCGGAATCCTATCTGTCCTACTGCAAGAAAAGAAAGAGGAGAGCTTCAAGGACAAGAATGCTTAAGCGCCGTATGATCAAGCTTCTTGAAAAGCTCCTCAGTTAAAGGGATGGGATCCATAGCGAGTACGGTGCTTTACTCCGATATACACAGGATTACCAGAAGCGTCTTTCCATCATCAGAAAGGAGCTTGTATAGGAAAAGGAAATGTTTGAAGGGCGGAAAGTCGGTGACCGCATCGTCAGCATTGACCGTCATTATGTACGTCCCATCGTCAGAGGCAAGGAAACCAAGTCTGTCGAGTTCGGTGCGAAGGTCAATAATATACAGATAGACGGCATATCGTTCATCGAACATCTCTCGTTCAAGGCATTCAATGAGGGTATACGCTTGAAGGACTGTATCCGTATGCAGCAGAAGCTGATGAATGTAAGGGTGAAACGTGTGGCTGCTGATTCCATATATGCCAATAATGCCAACAGAAAGTTCTGTACAAAATATGGGATATCCACATCCTTTGTGCGCAAGGGAAGGGCGGCCAAAGATGAGCCCTTGAGGAAGGTGCTTAGAAGCGAACTCTCAAAAGAAAGGGCCACCCGGCTTGAAGGAAGTTTCGGCACTCAAAAGCAACACTACTCGCTCGCAAGAATAAAGGCAAGGAACAGAAAGACGGAAATCCTGTGGATTTTCTTCGGAATACATACGGCAAATGCCATACTGATGATAGACAAGATCAGGGACAGAACGGGGAAAGCTGCATGATATGAGTTTACTGAAAGAA
>VOFB01001969.1_pt1 | contig 35053 bp, 56 predicted proteins | sample 5384141 | NCBI WGS metagenome assembly VOFB01 (sample SAMN12384721, study PRJNA508395) | human gut metagenome | isolation source: healthy gut A | host: Homo sapiens | reverse complement strand
ATGCGGATAATGTCAGCCGGTATCGCTGCATTATGCGCATTTTTTTTTGAAAATTATGAAAACTCCGTTATTGGCTGTACCAGGAGGAAGTATATGCCCAGATGGTACAGGATCCGTTTTTTGCGGAGTATAAGCTGGAACAGTGCCAACAGGATCTGGCAATGCTTGTGGAATGGAAAATCTGAATACGATACAGGATACGCGTAAAGTATCATCGATTGAAGAATTTAAGAATAAAAAATTCCGGTATCAGATGTCGGAGTACAGTGTGGAGATTGAACGTCTGGTGCTGCGTTTAGAGAATCTTTTATTGAAGGCGCATCTTTGGAGCCGACACTTTTGGAGCGGATTCGAATTAACATTTCGCGTTTTCCACAGATGGTGGATGAAGATTTAAACAAAGTTTATACATGGTGGACGGATTTAAACAATGATTTTATGAGGCTGAATCAGAATTATCAGGATTATATCCGTGATTTGAACAGTGTGAAAGCAGAAGAAATGATGCACACAAAAGAGTTTCTGGTGTTTAAGGATCGACTGGTCGAGTATCTGCGCAATTTTGTCAAAGGATTACAGCGCAGTGTTGGTGTAATTGAGGAAGATTTGCGCACGTTAGAAGACAGAAATAAGCAGCAGGTGTTTGAAAAAATCGTGCAGTATGAAATGTTGATTCCACGCATGGATGTGGAAGTTTCACGGGAGCTGCTGGAAGAAAAAACAAAGGGACGGTTTCAGAGTATTTATGAATGGTTTGTTTCTTCTAATGGAGAAGAAAATGAGGCGGGTAAACTTTTGATGCAACCAATGAAATTATCCGGAGAATCACAAGGTATGCGGCACAGCTCAGTGAGAAAAAAATGCGTTTGGAGCCAATCGAAGAGAAGAATACCGTAAAGTAGCAGAACTGTTTTTAAAGTGTGAGGATGTACAGCAGGCACACCGGATGTCTGCCATGGTTTTTGGATTGGAGAAACCATATCATCTAAAGGGAGATCTGGTCCGCGAGACGGACAGTATGAATCAGAGTGTTTATGAAGAACGTCCATTTGAAGTAACATTGAAACCGCGTGTGAGAACTTATAGGGAGAAGTCCAGCCGCAGTGCCATCCGGGAAGCAGCAGAAGAAAAGCAAAGAACAAGACAGCAGATGATTAAAAAGCAAAAAGAAGATATGCGCAAACTCCGGGAATTGGAGTCGGATGGGAAAATAGACTTTTCTACGCTGCCGGTTCTTGAGCCGCATGTGCGGGAAATCCTGTTGAAGTGGATTTCAGATGCAATGGAAAATCCGGCAGGTGCTGCAAGAACGGAAGAGGGAAGGTACTATACGCTTGATATGAGCAGGAAAGAAGAACGCTGTGTCGTGCATTGCGAGGATGGCAGTTTTACCATGCCAAAACTTGCGATTGTATTTCAGGAGGAAGGATGATGAAGGAACTGGAGGTATTACTGAATCAACGATGGGTACTGAAATCGGAAAACAAAGAATTGTATTATCAGTTGAGAGATGCAATTGGTGATATTCGCAAATATGCATCGGATAAGCTGGGATGTCAGGTGACAGAAAATGCATTGATGGTGAAGATGGAAAAGATTCCGGTAATTCCAGAGAATTTTATGGGAATTTTAGATTTTTCTTCCAAAGAAGAGTATGCGTTTCTCTGTATTTTGCTTATGTTTCTGGAAGAAAAAGACACGCAGGAACAATTTATTTTATCGCAGCTTACCGAGTACATTTCTGCAAATATGCCGGGAGAGTCCATAGACTGGACCGTATATACAAGCCGGAGGCGGCTGATTAAGGTATTACGTTATGCAGTGACACAGGGAATTGTCAGCATTACGGATGGAGCGGATGATGCTTTTATGGAAGATGCAGCCGGAGAAGTGCTGTATGAAAATACTGGAGCATCCGTTATTTTATGCGTAATTTTCAAAGGACATTACCGATTATGGAAGTCCAAAAGATTTTTTAGAGAGTGACTGGTTTGCAATGGATGAGGACCGGGGAATTGCCAGAAGACATCGGGTGTATAAGCGTTTGCTATTTGCACCGGGAATGTATCGCCGGGATGGATCAGAAGAAGATTTTGAGTATTTGAAATATTATGGACACCGCCTTACAGAAGATCTTGAGCAGAATTTTGACTGCCATGTACATATTCATAGAGGCAGTGCCTATGTGATGCTTCAGGATGACTGCCGGATGGGAAATACGTTTCCTGGAAATAATGTGCTTTCCGATATTATTCTTTTGTGTCTGGCTGAAATCAGAAAACGTATCGAACAAAAAAGAATGGAACATACAAAAGAATGAGATTGGTATTGTGGATACGGTATCGTTTGAACAGATGATACAGGAGTGTCCGACAGAAGTATGGACAGGGATTTTCCAAAATTACAGGGAAATGCCGGACAGCGAATTCCTCAGCACGGTGATGGCTGCCATGGAATTGTGGATGTTTATCAAATGGGACAAAGCATCACATCAGGTGGAAATATATCCGGCAGCCGGGAAGCTGCAGGGAACGTATCCGAAAGATTTTGCGGGAGGAAGAGAAAATGAGTAGTAGATGGCAGGCCAGTAAGATCGGACTAATTAATTTCTGGTATTATGACGAACAGGAATTTCCATTTGTAAAGGGGCGGATGCTGCTGAGAGGATCCAATGGATCCGGTAAATCCGTAACGATGCAGAGTGTGGTTCCGCTTTTGTTGGACGGAAATATGAGTCCGGAACGTCTGGATCCGTTTGGTTCGAGAGACCGGAAGATGAGCAGTTATCTGCTGGAAGAGGATGATGGACGGGAAGAACGAACCGGCTATCTGTATCTGGAGTTTAAGCGAAAAGAGACGGAAAACTATCTGACGATTGGTATGGGAATCCGGGCACGGCGTGGAAAGCCATTGGATAAATGGTATTTTTCACTGACGGATGGAAGACGAGTGGGTGCCGATTTCTTTTTGTACAAAGAAACCAATGAGAAGGTGACACTTTCCAAAAAAGAATTGGAAAACCGCATTGCAGCAGGGGGACAGGTGTTTGACCGTCAGGCAGATTATATGGAATACGTAAACCGTCAGATCTTTGGATTTGATACGGTAGAGGAATACAAAGAGATGATTGATCTGCTGATTCAGCTGCGTACACCGAAATTGTCAAAAGATTTTAAACCTTCTGTGATTAATGATATTTTAGTGATTCCCTGCAGCCGCTTTCGGATGATGATCTGCGTCCGATGTTGATTATAAATTTGATCTTCACAGGCAGCAGTTTGAACATGACACGTCAAATATATCAATGATGGAGAAAAATTGCTCGCAGAACTTAAAAGTCTTGACAGGCGGAAGGATGAAATGATCCAAAAAGGGAGAAGCAGAATCCGGGAATTAGACGCACGCGAAAAATATCGGAATTTGAAAACATGCTTTTTGATCCAGGTAGAAAATGAGTGGAAAGAAGCACTTTATCAATGGAATGAAAATACAATGTGGAACTGAAATTCGGAAAAGCTATTGAGGGGCTCAGTACATTCGCAGATTTTAAAGGAAAATTCTGACTACGCGGTGGTACGCCAAAGGCTGCAGATCAATGGATCAAAAAGCAGTCTAAAATAGAAACGCAGATCAATTCCATTCTTCTGGAGCAGGAAACAGTCAAAAAAAGAACTCGATGAAGCAAAACTCAGTGAGTGGGAAAATCAGAAAGAACCACAGCCACAGAGATCAGAAGCTGTGATAAGAAACCGTCAGAGGCTGGATGAAGCAGGGATTCCATATCAGGAATTTTATAAAGTGATAGAATTTGGATCAGAGCTGGATGAAGATGCCTGTAACCATTTAGAAGAAGCCCTGCTAAAATGGGAATACTCGATGCAATTGTGGTGGATGAGCAATACAGGGAACAGGTTCTTACACCGGTAAAAGGGTGCGAAGACCATTATCTTTTTGCAGGAAAAACGCAGGCAGAAAAGAGTCTGTTGGACGTACTGGAACTAAACGAGGAAGTCAATGATATTTTTTCAAACCAGAGACTGACAAAAATCCTTTCAAGTATCGCTTATGGCGGTGAGAATGATGTGTCAGTTTCTGAGGATGGTTCCTATCATATGGGTGTTCTGGCTGGAACAGTTACCGGGGAATATGAAGCAGGGTATCTGGGCAGTAAAGCGAGGGAAAGACACAGGCTTGCAAAAATAGAAGAATGTAAAAATCTGATATTGGTGTTAGAGGAAAAGATTGCAGGTTTAGAGGAACGAAATTTATCAGAACGGAAGGACCGGCTGAAATCAGGAATATGATGCGCTTCCGGGCGATACGGATCTGAGGGAGGCAATGAAGCTGCTCTTAGCGGAAGAACAAAATATGAATTGAAAACTGCGGAGTGAAAATGAAAAGACGTTGGAAGAACAGCCTTTCTGGAAGAAATAAAGGAAAAGAAAAAAGGGTGCGATTGAGATCGCTGAAAAATTGTATCTCAACTGTACTTATGAGACGTTCCAGAGTGCAAAAAGATGCAGCGGAGGAATATGACAAAAATCTGGTAGAGTTAAAGTCGGCACATGAAATGATTTTAAGAAGCGCAAAGGCATACTTAAGGGAGCGAAAGTTCATTTAGAAGATTTAGATCTTGATATGGATCAGATCAGATATGACATAAGGGAGACCGAAAAGCAGATCAGTTCAAAACAGGAAGAAAGAACATCCATTCTGGAACAGCTTGCCCTGACAGATTATGAACGGTCAAAGACAGGTTAGATGCCTGCATTTCGTGGCTGAATGCATATTTCCGAAAGAGTTTCAGAAACGTGTGACCGAAAAGCGCCGGAATAAAGACGGATGACATTGCAAAGCAGGAAGAAGCAGGCGAAAGCGAGAAACAGATTCTGGAACAAACGCGTATCTGGAAATGTTACGAGGCAGAATTTGCCCTTGCTTATGTCAGGTTTCCAGAAGAAATGCAGACGGACGTAAACAGTATTTGCGAATATCTGGAGGCTGATACGAAATCGCTTGGAAAGCAAAATGTAATTACGAGTCTGAATCAGATTTATTTTGAAAACCGGGGCTTTTTAAATGAGTATCAGGTGATGCAGGGGGAATTATTTAAAGAACTAGATGAAAACCGGCCATTGGGAGAAGCCGAGGCTGTCCGTCAGGATTTCACAGCGCGTTATCAGGGGATAAAGCTTCCATTTTCACGGCTTTTGGCACATTTGGAAGAAGATATCGCACAGTTACAGGATCTGATTAAAGACGGGGGATCGTGAGTTGTTTGAAGATATTCTGGCCAATACGGTCAGTCGTAAAATCCGCGGCAAAATTAATGCTTCCAATGCATGGGTAGAAAAGATGAATGCACTGATGGGCAGCATGAATACATCGAGTGGCTTAAAGCTGAGCCTTCGCTGGCGCAGCAAGACGGCAGAGAGTGAAAACCAGCTGGATACAAAAGAACTGGTAGAACTGTTAAAGAAGGATTACCGGTTAATGAGTGAAGAAGAGGCAGCACGCCTGTCTACACATTTTCGCTCAAAAGTCGAAGAAGCAAGAAGGAGAGCCTCGGACAGTGGCGGTATGATTTCGTTTTACCAGGTTATGAAAGAGACGTTGGATTATCGTAAGTGGTTTGAATTTCAACTGTTTTCCCAGAAAAAGGGAGAGCGGGTTAAGGAGCTTACCAACAGTGTATTTGGAACCTTCAGTGGCGGAGAAAAAGCGATGTCTATGTATGTACCGCTGTTTTCCGCAGTTGTTGCAAAATATCAGGGAGGACGTGCAGATGCACCGCGTCTGGTTTCGCTGGATGAGGCATTTGCAGGCGTTGATAACCGTAACATCCGTGACATGTTCCGTCTCATGACAGAGTTTTCCTTTCGGTCACACCGGAAGAAGTGCTGGCAGAGTATTTTGGAAAAGCGCTGATTGGAAAGGCAGAGGAAAAGGCATTTAAAGAAAATCAGATACGGAGATAAAAAAGGAGTTCCTTTGAAAATTTCAAAGGGACTCCTGCCTTTTTGGAGTTTGATACATTCGAAAATATTTTAAAAGCAGCGACAAAGAGAACTTAAAAGAGTGGAAACGCCTTCTCTGGCTGTGTGCGAACCTATATAACGCTTTGCCGTACCGCACACAAAAGAGCGTGTACCTCGCGGTATTTGCCGCTGCTGTAACCGGAAATCCGCATGCATTTGACCAGGGCACGGCAGAGGGAAAGATCCTTTATCAGGTCATACAAATGGATTTAGGACAGAGGGGCATACAGGTGGAAACTTTAGAAATGTTTCCTGCATATAAGAGACAGAAAAAGCTATCTTCTTGCCGGGATATTAATCGATGATATTTCCAATTATGCATTGCTTTATAACGTGCATGCGATCAAAAAGAACGGAGAATTGCACAGAGGATGGACGGATTCTGTCAGGAAAAAAATATGGTGCAGGTGCCGCTTACAGTACTTTCTGAATGGGAGCGTATCGAGTGTGTGGATCATGAGATCTTTATCGTGGAAAACCCGTCTGTTTTTGCCCTGATCTGTGGAGAAAAGTCGTGCATGTGCATGAATGGGCAGCCAAGACTGGCAGGGCTTTTGGTGTTAGAACTGCTAGCAAAGTCAGGAACTAAGGTATATTATTCCGGCGATCTCGATCCGGAGGGGATACTGATCGCACAAAAATTATCGCAGTACTATCGGGGAACATTCTGCTATTGGCATATGACGCCTTTCGATTATGAGCAGTGCAGATCGAAAGAAATAATTTCTGAAAAGAGAAAGAAAATGCTGCAAAGATTACAGATGAAAGGCTGCTCCCTGTCGTGGATGCGGTAACAAAATATGGGATGGCGGGCTATCAGGAAAGTATCGGATTGAATCAGATTTCCATTTGAAAAACTGGTTGATCAGGGTCACCGTCAATCAATGCAAAATGCTGTTCCGGTCCCCATGGCGTAAGATAGAGGATATCGGGGAATATGCGGAAAAAGAAATTTTCTGCAAGCACCATTTGAAAGGTATGCTGACGATGGAATGATTCATTGCCGGACGAGGGAAGAAGAACTTAGCAAGTTTGATTTTCTTGCCAGAGAGAATGCAAAACGCTATAATATTCATATAAATGATATGAAGGGCGGAGGACAGCATGAAAGAGGGTAAATCACAGAAAAATTTTAAAATCAGCATACGTGCAAAAATTTTGACCGGAATGATAGCATGTTTTTGATTGTGACGAATCTGATCGGCTGGTTTTTTATCGTACAGGCAGAAAGATACATTGTTAGAACAGTGTAAGAAAAATGCCAGAAATTCAGCTAAAATTGCCGCGGAAAGAATTGATGGTGATATTTTAGGACAAATTAAAGCCGGAGATGAGGAAACAGAAAATTATAAAGAAATATTATCGCAGCTGGGATTTCTTGTGTGGAGATGATATCAAATACATATATACAATGCGGATGAATGGTGACAGGCTGGAATTTATTGTTGACGCTGATACCGAAGAAGGGGCTGCGATTGGCGAAGAATATGAGATTTATGATGAAATAGCAGAGGCATTTGACGGAAATGCCACAGTTGATAGTGAAATGACATCCGATGAGTGGGGAGATTTTATAGTGCATTTGCTCCGGTTTACAATAGTTCCGGTGAAATTGCAGGAATTGTAGGAGTGGATTGTTCTGCAACTGATATCAGACTTCAGGAAAACATATTTATAAAAGAATTTGTAATCATTGAACTTGCAGGATTGGTGATAGCAGCAGCACTTTCGCTTATTATCAGTGGTGTTTTGTCAAGAAATGTAAGTGTGATAGCGGAGAAAATGAGTGAGCTTGCAAAGAAAGAGGGGATCTTACACAAAAGATAAATGTAAGATCGACAGATGAGGTTGGAAATATTGCAGACAGTTTAAATATCTTTCTGGAGAACTTGCGTGAGATCATTCAAAATATCAGTGCAAGTGAAAAGAAACTTTAAGTAATTCAGAGCATGTAAATAATATTGTAACTTCGTCTGCAAATGAAGTGTCGAAAGTAAATGCTACCATGAACGCTATGGAAGGCAGGGTTCTTGAAATGAGCGACATGGTGCATAAGATCGCTGAAAATGCACAGAGCAATAAGGAAATGATGTCATCCGTCATACATGAGACAAAATCGCAGGCAGAGTACATTGGTGAGGTTGGACAAAAAGCGGAAAAGTTAGAAGAAGATGCCGTATCTGCCAGAGAATGTATGCAGAATACGATTGTGAGAATTGGAAAGACGCTTGAAGATAAAATTGAAGAATCGAAGGAAGTAGAGCGGATACAACAGCTTACAAACCAGATTCTGAATGTTGCAGACCAGACAAACCTTCTTGCGCTGAATGCAAGCATTGAGGCCGCAAGAGCGGGAGAAAAGTGGCAAAGGGTTTGCAGTTGTGGCAAACGAGATATCCAGTCTTGCAGAGGAATCATCAAAGACTGCAGGGGAAATTCAGAAAATTAATACGTTTATCGTGGATATCGTAGATAAACTGGCGGAATCTTCTTTTGAATTGTTAAACTATGTGAAAACAAATGTTATTTCAGATTATGATGTTCTTGTACATACAGGCGAGGAATATGCAAGCGATGCACATAATTTTAAAAATCAGATGGAGAAGTTTGGTGGCTGTATAGATGAACTGCAGCAGAGTATGGAACGTATTCATTATTATGTAAATGACATTATGGATGGGTTTGATAAACAGAAGGAAGAAGTGGTGAAAAATTCCGGATATATGACACAGATCGATGAAGAGTTTAAGAAAATTGTGGATGCGGTTTTGAACAATAAAGAAATTGTGGATGAACTTGAAACGATCATCAGTCAGTTTAAAATTTAAAATAGGTAATCATGTAAAAGGTAAAAGGTAAGAGGATATCACCATGAACAACACATTATTACAACAGATCACCAGAAAAGACGCGAAAGCATTTACCCACAGCGGCAAGTTTCACGCGGACGACGTTTTTTCCTCAGCATTACTGCTCTATTTAAACCCGGAAATTACGATCACGCGCGGCAGCAAAGTTCCCGAAGGCTATGACGGGATCGTATTTGATATCGGACGCGGAGAGTATGACCATCATCAGAAAGACAGCAGGATCCGTGAAAACGGGTGCCGTATGCGGCATTTGGACTGCTCTGGGAGCAGCTCGGTGCCGGAATCTTAGGAGAGGAACTCGCGCAGACGTTTGATGAGGCATTTGTTCAGCCGCTTGATAACAACGACAATACCGGGGAGAAAAATGAACTTGCAACATTGATCGGAAATTTCAATCCGACCTGGGATGCAGCGGGCAGCAGTGATGACGCATTTTTCCGGGCCGTCGGCGTAGCCGGTATGATATTGGAGAATAAATTTGAACGCTATCTTGAAATGAGCGGGCAGATAAACGGATCGAGGAAGTTTTAGAGGCACAGCAGAAGGCACTTGAGGCAGGAGAAAAACCGGAAGATGAGGCGAAAATACTGGTTCTGCCGGAATTTATCCCGTGTCAGAAAAGGCTCTCAGAAACCGATATCGCATTTGTGATTTTCCCATCCAACCGCGGCGGTTACTGTATCCAGCCACAGAAAAGAGAATACTCCATGAATTACAAGTGCAGCTTCCCGGAAAAATGGCTTGGATTAGAAAATGAGGAGCTGGTGCAGGCAACAGGACTTTTCAGTGCAGGCTTCTGCCACAAGGGAGGTTTTCTGATGACGGCTGGCACATTAGAAGATGCCGTGGCGGCATGTAAGATCAGTTTGTCCTGCTTTAAGGAGGAGCCGGTGATCGTAAATTTTGGCGGTGGAAAAGAAGCGGATGAACTCTTACAGCAGCTGCCAGGAATGGAGCATGCGCGCATTTCACACTGCGCGCTGCCGGATGTCCCGGAACTTGAGGTGCAGGGAATTTACGGAGAAGTTATCATGGAAAAGCAACAGTGGAAGAGCCGGATCAAAGACCAGGTGAAACAGATTTTAAAGGAAAAACCGGAAGCTGTTTATGTGGAAGGCGATGTTTTTTTGACCTATCCGGTTGTGCATCAGCTTCGTAAAAAACATATTCCGGTCTTAACACGGGTGGAACGGGATGGAGAGCATTATATCGTGCGCATCCCGTCCGGGTCGTAAATCATTCACGATAATAAAATTTTTACATGTTTTCTGAAGATGGGGCAGTCTGCTTTCACCAGCAGGCTGCTCCATTACGTTCTAGATCCCCCTTTTGATAACCAAACAAAATTTATTGACGAAGCCCCAAAAGGCAGTAAGATACGCAATGTAAAATATTCAATACAAATTTATGCATAACAAGATACGCATAATAAAATACAGATAGTAAGAAATCAGGAAAGGAGTCCTCTCATTGAAAAATAATAAATATGAAATCGATATGTGTAACGGCACTATCATGGATAAATTAATTTCCTTTGCATTCCCTCTGATGCTTTCGGGAATTTTACAATTAATGTTTAATGCAGTCGACATCATCGTCGTGGGACGATTCAGCGGCAGTCAGGCGCTTGCAGCGGTCGGTTCGACAACGGCACTGATCAATGTATTTGTGAATTTGTTTATCGGAATTTCACTTGAGCGAATGTGAACTTGCGGCAAGATTTTATGCCGCAGGACGGGAGGAAGAAATGTCACAGACCGTACATACTGCGATCACGTTAGCACTGATCAGCGGTGTTGCAATGGCATTTGTTGGTGTGCTGTTTGCGAAGGGAGCACTGGAACTGATGGGTACACCGGATGACGTGATCGGTCAGTCAACCTTATATATGCGGATCTATTTTATGGGGATGCCATTTTTTATGCTCTATAATTACGGTGCAGCGATACTCCGTGCCGTCGGGGACACCAAAAGACCGCTTTTCTTCCTTATCATTTCAGGCTGTATCAATGCGGGATTAAACCTGATCCTGGTGATTGGATTCCATCTGGATGTTGCCGGGGTTGCAATCGCAACGATCATTTCCCAGTGTGTGTCCTGTATCCTTGTTTTGCGCTGCCTTTGCAGGACGCAGGGCAGTTACCAGCTTCATTTTTCAAAGCTGTCCATCAATGGTGCTTATCTGAAACAGATTTTTCAGGTTGGGATTCCGGCAGGAATTCAGAGTACAGTGATCAACTTTTTCGAACGCACTGTTACAGTCGTCCGTCAACTCTTTTGGTGCGACGGCGATGGCGGGGTATACGGCAGCCAATAACCTGCTTGGCTTTTTGTATGTTTCAGTCAATTCCATCACACAGGCCTGCATGAGTTTTACGAGTCAGAATTTTAGTGTGGGAAAATATAAGAGAATGGACCGAGTTCTTATGGATTGTCTGATTTTGTCTGTGAGTGTTGCTGCTGTGCTTGGATGCAGCGCATATTTCTTTGGGGCACAGATACTGACGATCTATACCAAAGAACCGGATGTGATTGCATGTGGATTGGAAATACTTTCCATCACAACCGTGCCGTATTTCCTGTGCGGCATCATGGATCTTTTCCCAGGCGCACTGCGTGGTATGGGGTATTCCTCTGTTCCCATGATATTGTCTGTAATCGGCACGGTCGGGATGCGTATTTTATGGATCTTTGTATTTTTCCCGCTTCACAGATCCCTGTATTTTCTGTTTATCTCGTATCCGGCGTCCTGGCTGGCTACGATCATAATGCAGGTGATCTGCTATTATTTTGTACGAAAAAATGCTTATCGGCTGTGAAGAATCCAGATTTGGAAAAAAATACGTCAGTGACAGGTGTAATCTGAAATCATAGATAAGATTTGGAAAAGAAAAAATCTCATGCTATAATGTGTTAGGCAATGAGCAGAAAATTCGTTTATTACCCGGAGATAAAATACAGAAAGGCAAAAAAGATGAAATTATACATAATCAGGCACGGTGAAACATCGTGGAACAAACAGAAAAAACTGCAGGGACAGCGCGATATCATGTTAAATGATGCGGGCATCCGTCTTGCAGAATTAACCGGTGAAGGCATGAAAGACATAGATTTTGATCTTGTCATTTCAAGTCCCCTGATCCGCGCAAAACAGACGGCAGAGCTTGTGATGGCGGGAAGACATCTTCCTATGATTACAGACAGACGTATCATAGAACTTTCTTTTGGCGACTGGGAGGGAGAATGTGTGAGAGACAGCAAAGTCCTTCCTGCGGATTTTATTGATAAATTTTATCATGATCCATATCACTGCATGAGGGCTCCGGGCGGGGAAAGTTTTCAGGATGTTTTAAAACGGACCGAAGATTTTTATCAGTCGCTGGTACAGAACAAGGCATATGAAAATGCTACGATCTTCATATCGACACACGGGGCAGCCGGACGCTGTCTTCTGGCAAATTTTTATGATGATAAAGAGGATATCTGGCGCGGGGGAATCCCGAAAAACTGTTCTGTCTGCATTGTTGAGGTGAAGGATGGTGTCGGAACAGTGTTAGAAAAAGACAAAATTTTTTATGACGAGGCAGAATAGACAAAACACTTGAGAGGAGATAATAAAAATGGCGTGTACTACAATACTTGTTGGAAAAAAAGCATCTTATGACGGTTCTACGATGATCGCAAGAAATGATGATTCCGGTTCCGGACATTTTACACCGAAAAAATTTGTTGTTGTTCATCCGGATGAGCAGCCGAAAACATATAAATCTGTTATTTCACATGTGACAATAGAACTTCCGGATGATCCGATGCGCTATACGGCGGTGCCAAATGCCGTGGAGGGAGAAGGAATCTGGGCAGCGGCAGGTGTCAATGAGGCAAATGTTGCGATGACAGCAACGGAGACGATCACATCAAATCCGCGTGTGCTTGGAGCAGATCCGTTAGTTAAACTTCAGCCGGCGGAAGATGGAAAAGAAGAAGTACCTGGCGGGATCGGCGAGGAGGATATCGTATGTATCGTTCTGCCGTATATCCGCAGTGCAAGAGAGGGTGTGAAACGCCTTGGTTCTCTGTTAGAACAGTACGGCACCTATGAGATGAACGGAATCGCTTTTCAGGATCAGGATGAGATCTGGTGGCTTGAGACGATCGGCGGACATCACTGGATTGCAAGAAGGGTGCCGGATGATGTATATGTTGTCATGCCAAACCAGCTTGGCATTGACCACTTTTTTGATCTTGAGGATGCGCTATCTGATCAGAAAGAATACATGTGTTCTTCAGATCTGAAAGAATTTATTGAGAAAATCATCTGAATCTCTCAATGGACGGCAGCTTAAATCCGAGAGATGCGTTTGGCAGCCATGATGACGCGGACCATGTATATAATACGCCGAGAGCGTGGTATATGGAGCGCTGCTTAAATCCGCACACGAAAGTCTGGGATGGAGAACATGCAGACTATACCCCGCAGTCCGACGACATTCCGTGGTGCATGGTTCCGGAGAAGAAGATCACGGTGGAGGATGTAAAATATGTGCTGTCCTCCCACTTCCAGGGGACGCCGTACGATCCGTATGCGGCATACGGGGAGAAAATATGCGCGGTGCATACCGCTCGATCGGAATCAACCGCAATGACTTTTTGGCTGTGATCCAGATGCGTCCGGGAATGGAATGTGACTGTAATGTGATCGAGTGGATCGCATTTGCATCCAATGCGTTTAATGTACTGGTTCCGTTTTATGCGGATATCGATGAGACACCGGACTATCTCTGCAACACCACAGGTGAGGTTTCCACGGACAATTTTTACTGGTCAGGCAGGATGATCGCGGCGATGGCAGACGCCTCTTACCGCAGTTCGGTATTCCATATTGAAAGATATAAGGAACATGTGTTAGCGAAAGGTCATGAGCTGATTAATCGTTATGATGCACTTCTTTCCCAAGCGACGGATGCAGCAAAAAGAAAAGAGATCCGGCATGAGGCAAACCGTGCGGTTGCCGGAATGTTAAAGAAAGAAACCACAGATACACTCGATAAGGTACTGTTTGAACTGAGCGGTCAGATGAAAAATGCATATGCGAGATCAGATGCATAACATGCAGATAAAAGTTAATCGAAAAGGAGGGGGCATAGATTGATAAAAAGTCGGTATATTTTTCTTGGACTGGCAATGATCTTAATGCTGGCAGGATGCGGCGCAAACCGGAAAACAATCCGGTTTGGAGCTGCGGGAATCGGCGGAATGTACGATTCCTTTGCCAATGCATATGTCAGTCTTGCAAATAAAGAGGATTTTTCGTATAAACTTGAAACAAGGAATACTGCCGGATCTGCCAGCAAATGTCAGACTTCTTTCGGGCAAATATATTGAACTGGGGATTGCCCAGGCAGATCTGGTGGAGGAAGCCTATCATGGAACCGGGGAATTCCGGGACAAAGCATACCAGGGATATAAAGCGGTTGCAGCGCTTTATCCGGAGGCATGCCAGATCGTCGTGCGCACGGATTCAGAGATTGAGACATTGGATGATCTTCCTGGGAAAACGATCAGTATCGGGGCAGAGGAATCCGGGACAGAGCGGAACGCAAACCAGATTCTGCAGGCACAGGGCGTCAGCGGAGATATGGTAAAGACCGTCAATTTGGATTACACGGAGGCGGCAGCGAAACTTGCAGATGGAGAGATCGATGCGTTCTTTTGTACAGCGGGAACACAGACTACGGTGATCGGGGAACTGGCAAAGGAATGCGGAATCCGGCTGTTGAGTATTGATGTAAAATGCCGGAACCGGTTAAAGGCGGCATATCCGTTTTATTCCGAATATACGATTCCGGCAGGCACTTATACCGGTCAGACAGAAGAGGTAAAAACACTGTCTGTACAGGCGGTGCTTCTGGCAGGTGACAGTTTATCGGAGAATACGGTAAAAGAGCTGACGGAACTTTTATTTTTACATGGAAAGGATATCCGCTATGCGGCCTCAATCGAATTAAAAGAGGACGAGCAGTCTGCGATTGGAGGTATTACAATCCCGTTTCATAAGGGTGCGGCGGCATATTATGCAGAGTGCGGTATCGAGGTGCCGACAGAGTAAATACCGGATTTGAAAAATAAGATCCGGTTTGGGAATTAGAATCGAAAGGATAAATATGGAAGTTCAGTTGGATATGTATCAGACATTGGCAGCTTCGGTGCTGGTGCTGATGCTGGGTAGTTATCTAAAACAACAGATACATGTACTGGAAAAATTCTGTATTCCGGCGCCGGTCGTCGGGGGACTGCTATTTGCAATCGTCACATGTATCTGTTACAGCAGTGGTTTATGGAGATCTCTTTTTGATGATACCTTAAGGAAGTGTGTATGGTATTCTTTTTTACATCAGTAGGATTTCAGGCAAATCTGAAGGTGTTAAAGAGTGGTGGAAAGTCGCTGGCGATATTTTTAGGGTTGGTCATTCTCCTGATCGTTTTACAGAATCTGCTTGCAATCGGAACATCCCATCTGCTTGGCATTGATGCGCTGATCGGTATGTGTACCGGTTCGATCCCGATGGTGGGCGGACACGGAACTGCGGGCGCGTTTGGCCCGGTTCTGGAGGATCTGAATGTGGAAGGTGCAACGACGATCTGTACCGCGGCGGCAACATTTGGACTGATCGCGGGAAGTCTGGTTGGCGGACCGCTTGGCAGGAAACTGATCGAAAAGAAAAATCTGCTCGATACGGTTGTGCCGGAAGATGACAGTCTTCTGGTGGAAGATGAAAAGAAACATGAACGTCATACCAATATGTATGCATCTGCAGTGTTTCAGCTGATTCTGGCAATCGGACTGGGCACCGTTTTTTCCTGGCTTCTGACGAAAACAGGAATGACGTTCCCAATCTATATCGGCGCAATGATCGCAGCGGCACTGTTTCGTAATATCGGAGAGTATTCCGGCAAGTTTGTGATCCATATGGGAGAGATCAATGATATCGGTGGTATTTCGCTGTCATTGTTCCTTGGAATGGCAATGATCACGTTAAAACTGTGGCAGCTTGCGTCGCTTGCACTGCCGCTTATCATACTGCTGGCAGTACAGGCAGTTTTGATCTGTGTATTTGCAAGGTTTGTGGTATTTTATGTGATGGGAAAAGATTATGACGCAGCGGTGCTTGCAGCCGGAACCTGTGGATTTGGAATGGCGCGACACCGAACGCCATGGCAAACATGCAGGTGCTGTGTGAAAAATATGCTCCGTCCGTAAAGGCGTATCTGATCATTCCTCTGATCGGAAGTCTGTTTGCAGATTTTATCAACAGTCTGGTTATTACATTTTTCATCAATATATTATAATAGAAGAAACGGAGTAAGTATGTTTAAATTCAGAAAGAAACGAGAGAAAGGTCACGAATACAATCTGACTTATGATAATCTTGCGGTTCCGGAGATCCATACACATGAACCGGAGGATGCGGCAGATGAAGATGAAAAAAGCCGGGTATTACTTATGACAGTGTGGCGATTCCGAGATCCATATCAGAAAACGATAGAAAGGTAATTGAAATATATGGCAGTAAATAAAAATGGAATTGTAGTAATGGTGCAGTATTTGTGGATATCAAAGGGGTTTCCGGAAGATATTTATATCCCGGATGGGAGAAATGCTGGAAGAATCGAATATATCCATGGAGGTGTCAGCCGTAACGTTGTAGAAGATATCGCGAATATCGAACTGCGCCCTCACATTTTTGTGGATGATTCGGCACTTGGAAGTGATGTCATTCACAAACCAGGCAGAATCATAAAGTAAATACAGAATACATGTTAACGATTCCAAATGGAATGGGAACCTGGCTTGCCGTATTTGACCATCGTGGAGATGTTGCCGGTTCAATTCACAGAGACCGAATCTGATACCGATTCTTGATGTGTTGGAAGAATCCGGGGATGAGATTTTTGAAAATGCTGATTCTGTCGTGATCGAAGTGGATATGGATAAAGAGATCGTAAAAAAGTGGTAAGTCTGTGTGAAAAGTTTAAAAAACCGCTTTACGGGGTTGTCAGCAATATGAGTATTGCGGCAGAGAGAAGAGATTTCCTGCGGAAATTTGACTGTTTTATCTGTAACCAGTTAGAGGCAGGGATGTTTTCTTTTCGGATGATTACAGCGAAAAGAAACCGGAAGCACTCGCAGAAATTCTTTGCAGGCTGTGTAAAACGTGCCAATATTCCGTCCATGGTTGTGACGATGGGAGGCAAAGGTGCAGTCTATGCAGACCGGGAAGGCACATACGGCATCTGCCCGGCAAAAAAGTACAGGTAAAGATACGACAGGAGCAGGCGATGCGTTTTGCGCAGGTGTGGCAAGTGGTCTGACATACGGAAAACCTTAGAGGAAGCGGTGGAGATTGGAACACGTCTGGCGGCGTCCGTGATCACGTCATCCGAGAATGTCTGTCCGCGTTTCCTTCCGGCGGAACTTGGAATTGACGCATAAACCTGGAAAAATCCGCTATATTAAGAATATAAATGTGAAAAGGACGTGTTTCCGAGAATAGCGGACATATCTATTTTAATGCCATCAAATCTATGCTAAACTCATGGGCAGAAAGTCACGGTTTGAATAAGTACTGAGCATTACGAAAGATGAGGAGCAAGTGATGGAGATGGAAAGTGTATTTTTTTAGACAATCTTCCGGACACAGCCAATATGATCTTAAATATTCTGTGGGACAAAAATGAAGAGATGTGTACTGCTGAGTTAACGGAAGCAGTGAATGAAGTGTATAACAGACGCTGGGAAAAAGGTCTGATACAGGAATTTATCAATCTGCTGATCCGATGGACTATGTGGAGAAGAAAAGGCATGGATTTCGTGTATATTACACTGCATTAGGTTCAGATTATGAATTATAAAAAATATTCTGAAAATTTAAAAGAAATCATAAAATAACAAAAAAACAGATGGATAATACTTGACTTTGCTGATTTATAGTGCTATAACGTAACCGAAGCAAGGAAATAAAAAGTAAAAGGATGAAAGATGATATGCAGAAAGGAAGCGTATAGTATGTCAGATAAGAATCCAAAACATCCATTAAAAAAGAAAAAGGCAGCAGCCAAGATCAATATTGCAGATCATGCCGCAGTAGAAGAGGCAAGAGAAGCGCATAAGTCAAAGAAACATGTATATTGATCACAGGTTACAAAGTAGATGAGAGATGCCCGGAAAGTCGCAAGACCCGGGTATTTTGATTTATGGGAAATTAAAGGTTTCTTTCTTTACAAATTAAAAAGATATATTACGATAATTCCCGGTAGAAAGGATGAGGTTTATGAAAGAATTACTTTTTATGGCATTGTGGAACTGCTCGCGAAGATACATAGTTATCTGTCCGGTTCAATGATGCATACGAATACAATTTCAGTGATAAGGAATTGCATTTTTTAGTCATTGGAATTTTGGGAATGATGTTTATTTTTGTGGTGTATCCTGTTTTTAAATGGCTCGCAAAAACACGATCATGTGATGGTGATCGCATGGATTTATGTTTTTACACTGATCATCGTGATCACATTTGCGATTGAGATCGGACAGAAGGTGACGAATACCGGCAATATGGAATTTGCAGATATCGTATTTGGAGTAGTAGGTTTTATCGTGATGTTTTTTATTTTTGCGGTCATCCGGGAGATTTATAAAGGAATCGTAAGTCTGATCCGGGATGTGGCGCATCAGGATCAAAACCGCAGCAAAAAGAGACATCAGAGAGTGTATGACGAATATGAAGAAGATGTCATGGATGAGGATGACGAAGAATAACTACGGAGAGACATCCGTGTGAAGAATAAGATTTTTCACATGCAGGAATGGAGAGTTTTATGCGACAGATTTTAAAAAGAATTGTGGAAACATTGGTTGTGATATTTGGAAACTGCATTTATGCATTTGGAATTGCAATGTTTATTCTGCCAAGCGGGCTGATCACCGGTGGAACGACCGGTATCGCACTGTTTGTCAATGATGTTTTCCACACGCCGGTCACCGTGTTTGTATTTGTATTTAATACCATTATGTTTCTGATCGGATTTTTTGCATTCGGGTGGAAGTTTGCGGCAAATACGATTGTCAGCATTCAGCTACCCGATTGCACTCGAACTGATCACAAGGCTGCTTGAGGGGTTACCGGATTACCGATGACCTGATCTTGTGTACTGTTTTGGCGGTATTTGTATCGGGGCAGCGATCGGACTTGTCATCCGGATGGGGGCTTCCACGGGCGGCATGGATATTCCGCCGCTGATCTTAAATAAGTATTTTAAGATTCCGGTGTCAAGTTCCATCTATGTATTTGATATGCTGATCTTACTCCTTCAGGTATTTCACAGCACAGGTGAACAGGTACTCTATGGCATTCTGCTTGTGATCGTATACAGCGCAGTGCTGGATAAATGTCTGATGCTTGGAACTACGAAAATGCAGATCAAGGTCGTCAGCAGCCATATTGATGAGATCCGCACAGCGGTATTAAAAGATATTGACCGCGGTGTGACACTGTTAAACAGCGAGACAGGGTTCTTAAGAAATAACACGATGATGCTTCTGACCGTGGTATCCATGCGTGAGCTTGCCAAAACGGAAAAACTGATTCATGAAGTAGACCCGGATGCCTTTTGTGATTATCAATAAAGTCAGTGAAGTGTCGGGAAGAGGTTTTTCGAGCAAGAAGAGATATTTAAAACAGACCGGGGATGGGAAGGGTAAAGGGAGGATCAGATGACACTGCAGCAGTTAAAATATGCATTGACGATCGCGGACTGCGGATCGATGAATGAGGCGGCAAAGACACTATTTCTTTCCCAGCCGAGCCTCTCAGAGACGATCCGGGAACTTGAAACGGAGATCGGGTTTGAGCTGTTTGTGCGTTCTAACCGGGGAATCCTGGTGACACCGGAGGGGGAAGAGTTTTTAGGATATGCAAGACAGGTCACGGAGCAGTTTACACTGCTCACTTCCCGCTATATCGACAAGCAGGTCAAAGAAAAGTTCAGCGTATCCATGCAGCACTATACATTTGCAGTCAAGGCATTTGTGGAGACGGTAAAACAGGCTGGAATGGAACAGTATGAATTTGCAGTCCATGAGACGACCACTTATGATGTACTTGAGAATGTAAAAAATTTCAGGAGTGAGATCGGGGTTTTATATCTGAATGATTTCAATGAGAAAGTCATGAATAAGATCATCAGAGAACACGGATTGGAATTTATTGAACTGTTTTCCTGCGACACCTATGTCTATCTCTGGTCCTGGCATCCGCTGGCAAAACAGGAAGTGATCTCGATGGAAGAACTCGATGCGTATCCATGTCTTTCTTTTGATCAGGGCGAACACCATTCGCTTTATCTGGCGGAGGAAATGAAGAGTACTTATGATTATAAAAGACTCATCAAGGCAAATGACCGTGCCACGCTTCTGAATCTGATGATTGGATTAAATGCCTATACGCTCTGTTCCGGAATTATCTGTGAGGAACTAAACGGCAGTGACTATATGGCAATCCCGTTAAAGGAAACGGAGAAAATGCGCATTGGCTATGTGAAGCGGAAAGGGGCAAAAGTCAGCCATATCGGGGAGATCTATATCGAAGAATTAAAAAAATACAGGGAAAATGTGATGTAATCAGTTATAGGTGAAACCTATAACCAACTCAAGGTTTCAATATTAACACTTTCTGTAACTACCTGTTATAATAAGGACTATCAAATCAAGACAGAGCAGTAGGAGAAAGGAGAGATCAGATATGCGTACAGAAATTAAGACCTATACAACAGCAGACAAAATGATGATGACAGGATCCATGTGCGGCATGATGTGTATGTGCTGTATGGGACGATTTCGTGTGCGGAAAGATATCTGATTTTCAGATGCGTGGATAGAAAATGTAAAACAGATGTTTCCGGAGGGAGCATCTGTTTTTTTGCCTTAAAATAAAATTTGTGTTAATTTTCGTTCTATGGAGCGCGGAGTGCAGACAGGTGCTCACATAGGGCAGGAAGAAAGGAGAACATGTATGGCAGCAATTGAGGTCAGACATCTCTATAAAAGGTTTGAACAAAAGGGAGTGACCGTTGAGAGCATTAAGTGATATCAATCTGACGGTGGAGAGGGCGATATCTACGGAATCATCGGTATGTCGGGAGCTGGAAAAGTACACTGGTACGATGCTTAAATTTTTAGAGAAAACCGACAGAAGGTCAGGTTATGATCGAGGGTCAGGAATTAGGGAGCATTGACAGAGAAGGAATTAAGAGGGCAGCGCAGCGATATTGCGATGATTTTTTCAGAATTTTAATCTTCTGATGCAAAAGAGTGTGCTGGACAATGTATGTTTCCCCGATGCAGATTGCAAGAAAAAAAAAAGAAGGATGAGGCGAAGAAAAGAGCGCTTGAGCTGCTCGAGGTCGGACTTGCCGACAAGGCGGACGGCTTATCCGGCACAGCTTTCCGGCGGACAGAAGCAGAGAGTGGCGATCGCCAGAGCTCTTGCGACGGATCCGAAGATTCTGCTTGCGACGAGGCAACCAGTGCCTTAGATCCGCAGACAACGCAGTCCATTCTGGCACTCTTAAAGGAGATCAACCGGAAATTCGGCATCACGATTGTGATTATCACGCATCAGATGTCCGTGATCCGGGAAATCTGCAGCCATGTGGCGATTGTGGAAAAAGGAAGCATCGTGGAAGTCGGACTGGTCGAGGAGATTTTCAACCATCCGAAATCCCGTGTGGCGAGAAGCCTGATCTTGAGCGACCGTGCTGCGGATGCCGCGTCATATTCCGGGGCGGAAGGTGATACTGCGGATGGAGCGGAGCTGACCGGATGGAGCGGTGAGAGCAGACAGCGGGACCGCATCGGCGACGATAAGAAGCTTCGTATTGTATTCTCAGAGAATTCCGCATTTGAGCCCGTCATTGCCAATATGGTGTTAAAGTTCGGTACGCCGGTGAACATCCTCCCGCGCAGATACCAAGAATGTCGGCGGAGTGGCAAAGGGTGAGATGATTCTGGGACTTCCGTCAGACGCCGGGCTTGCAGGAGCAGATGGAGGCTTATCTGGTGGAAAAGGGACTTGAGATTGAGGAGGTGACCGAGATGTGGAATAGTCAGTAATCATCATGCTTTTGGAGGGAATCCGGGACACCCTGTATATGACCTTAGCGTCCACATTGTTTGGATATATCATCGGACTTCCGATGGGAATTGTGCTGACTGTCACGGACAAGGACGGCATCCGTCCGAATGCGGCAGTCTACAAGGTGCTGGATGTGATTTCCAACCTGCTGCGCAGTATTCCGTTTATTATTTTGCTGATTGTGCTGATTCCGTTCACCAGATTTGTGGTGGGAAGAAGCTACGGATCGACGGCGACGATCGTCCCGCTGACGATTGCGGCGGCACCTTACATTGCCAGAATGGTAGAATCCTCATTAAAAGAGGTGGATGCAGGCGTCATCGAGGCAGCGCGCTCCATGGGAGCATCCGATTTTCAGATTGTACCAAGGTCATGCTGGTGGAGGCGAGAACGTCTCTGATTGTCGGAGCAACGATTTCCCTTGGCACGATTTAGGATATTCCGCGATGGCAGGAACCGTCGGCGGAGGCGGACTGGGAGATATTGCCATCCGCTATGGTTACACCCAGATGGCAGACCGATATCATGGTTGTCACAGTGGTGCTTTTACTGGTAATTTTATTCCAGATTTTCCAGACGATCGGAATGAAGATTGCGAATCGGCTGAATCGCAGAAAGTAGCAATATAAAAATTTGCATATATTTTTAAGTTTTACAAGGAGGACACTATTATGAAAAAGAAAGTATTGTCAACGATCTTGGCAGGCGTTTTCGCATTATCTGCATTCGCAGGATGCGGCAGCAGCAACACAGGAGAATGCAGCTGCAGAAACAAACGATGCAGCAGAAACAAAGACGCAGCAGTTGCAGACACCAGGAGGCAGAAAGTGAAGCAGCCGAGAGCAGCTGATACCGACAACAGAAGGCGGCACGATTACCGTAGCAGCTTCCGCAACTCCTCACGCAGAGATCTTAGAGCAGGCAAAGAAAATCCTTGCAGATGAAGGATGGGATTTAGAGATTAAAGTTTCAGCGATTATGTTCATGCCGAACTTAGTAGTAGAGAGCGGTGAGTTCGATGCAAACTACTTCCAGCACATTCCATACTTAGAGAGCTTTAACAAAGAGCAGGGTACACACCTTGTCAACGCAGGCGGTATCCACTACGAGCCATTCGGAATTTATCCGGGAACAAAAAAGACCTGTCCAAGGTTGAAAAGACGGCGATACGATCGCAGTACCAAACGATACCACAAACGAGGCAAGAGCATTTGTTACTGTTACAGGATAACGGCATCATCAATTTAAAAGACGGTGCCGGACTTAGAGGCAACTGTCAATGATATCGCAGAGAACCCGCACAACGTAAAGATCGAAGAGTTAGCAGCAGAACAGGTTCCAAGAGTGGCTCCGGAGGTTGCATTCGTTGTATTAAACGGTAACTATGCATTACAGGCCAGGATCTACAGTTGCAAAAGATGCATTGGCTACGAGGAAAAATCCGATTCCGAAGCAGCAAAGACATATGTAAACATCATTGCAGTAAAAGAAGGAAACGAGGGATAACGAAGGCATCAAAGGCAGTTAGTAAAAGTATTAAAATCTGATGACATTAAGAAATACATCAACGATACTTATGTCAAAAAACAATAAACTGAATATGGTTATCAAAATGGATCGTAATGAAAATAGAAAGGCCGAAACATATCAAGAAGTTATTTAATGAACCGATATTAAGATGAGGTTGGCGGTAGAGCAGGTTATTTTAAATATTAGATAATCCCAGAAATTAAGGTAAAGGATGAACGGCTTATAGAGTTTCTGACAGGATTGTATCAGAGGTAAAAAGAACTCAGAAGAATGGGAGGCAGTGGAGATGAACATTCTGAGGTTGGAATCAGTAATGCGAAATGAAAAAGCTGGTTAGTATTCGAAAATACGTAATAATTAAATGAAACAAAAATCTGCTGGGCTACAATATGGACACAACTAAAGAGCCTGGCTTTAGACAAATTTCCATGCAAAATAATATAGTTTTCTGAAAATTAGCACGAAAAATCTGATGTATATTAAAAATAGCATCAGATTTTTTTGAATAGCAGAGGAGACAAAATTTTAAATACAGAGCCGGTCGGAAGGACAATCGGAAATCTGTTCCCGGGCTGTTTTATGGCGCGTGTGAGGGAGGAACACAGGGATCACACGATGGCGCAGATCGCGAAGGAAGATACGATGGAGTGGGGAGCTCCATTTTTAGTGGATGCGTTTTTAGAGTGTGCAAACCTGATCCTGGAAAATGCAAAAACCGGGAAATTCAAATACATCCCATTGTGGAGCGCAACAGAGGAAGCCACGAAGGAGGCGTTGCCGCACTGGAAAAACGGACTCCCGGATGCAAACTTAAATACGGAGGAAGGTGTCTGGCTGTTTACCGGAGATCCGGCTGTGGACAATGAGGCTTTTGCACATACCACTGGCAGTGCATCCATCCCGCCGTATCAGTCAGTTGCCATTTCAGAAGAAAAAAGAAAGACAAAAGGGCAAAAACCGGCAGTGATCTTTTGCCCGGGCGGTGGCTATGAGATGGTGTCTTTTTATAATGAGGGACTCCAGCTGGCACAGCGGATGGAACGGGACGGCGGTTACAAGGCATTTATCTTATGCTATCGGATCCGCCCGAATTACTATCCATTGCCGCAGATGGATCTGGCAAGAGCCGTGATGTATGTGCGTGCGCATGCGGTGGAATATCAGGTTGATCCAGACCGGATCGTGGTCGTGGGAGCATCTGCGGGCGGCCATCTTTGCGCGAGTGAGGCGATGCTCCATGAAGAATTAAAGGAAAATGTGCTGGAAAACCTTGCAAAATTTGAAAAACTGCTATGGTAGAACAATAGAAACGTTTCGCCAGACCGGATGCCGTTGGATTATTATATCCGGTCATCAGCTTTACCAGGGAATATCACGAGGGGAGCTACCGTTATAACACAATGAAAAACCGGGGCTGCGTGAAAATTATCGGTGGAGGCGCATATCACACCGGACTATCCGGTGACCTATGCGTAATGCCAATGCAGATGACGGCTGTGTGCCGGCAAGCAATACTGCGAGTTTGAATGAGGCATTAGAGAAAGCGGGCGTAAAAACATCTGTGAGATCTATCCAACCGGAGATCACGGGATCGGGCTTGGCTATCATACCTCCGCGAAAATGTGGAGCGAAAACATGCTTGCCTTTTTGACAAAAAATCTGTAATAACAGCATGGGCGAATCCCGGACGGTACTGGCAGGAAACAGGGGAGAGGAAAACCAGATATGTTACAGGATATCAATGAAATTTCAGATGGAAAACATACGGTGCACAGGATATGGCGCGTGTCGGATGCAGTGATTGTGGCTGTCACAGCTGTTGTGAACAGATGGGAGCAGCTTAAAAAAGAATATGCAGGAATATTTAAGCCGGCTGAATACTGAGGATGAAAAGAAAACGGTCTGCATGATGTTTTTACAGATTTTCTTTTTCCGTCCATATGAGAGCGGGCGTGACTTCTATGAGGAATGGGAGGGAGCGCAGGACACAGCTTCAATCCATTCTGCCTGAATAAAATTTAATATTGTGACGCATACTGACTAAAAAGTCAGGAGAAATCATGGAATCAATCTGAAAAAGACGGCAGAACTGCCGGAGTTTCATACATTGACAAAAGATATCCGAACGAAAGTACTGATCATTGGCGGGGGGATGGCGGGCATTCTGTGCGCCTATTTTTTTGCAGCGGTCAGGGGGTGGATTACTGTCTGTTAGAGGCAGATACCATCTGCAGCGGCGTGACCGGAAATACGACAGCAAAGATCACATCACAGCACGGGCTGATTTATGACAGTCTGATCAGCAGGGCGGGAAGAGAGATCACCAGACGGTTATCTTCGCGCCAATGAACTTGCATTAAAGCGCTAAAAGACCTGGGGTGGCTCATCGACTGTGATATGAAGGAAGTCGATTCGTATGTGTTTGACCGTGCTGGATGCGGAAAAACTGAAACGGGAAGCGGCGGCAGTCATGCAGTTTGATTTTGGCAGAATATGTGACAGGTGGATCTGCCGTTTGAACTGCGGGGCAGTCCGTTTTCCGAATCAGCAGTTTCATCCGTTAAAATTTGTGGCAGCCATTGCAAAAATCTGAACATCTATGAACATTCCCCCGTGCGGGAAATGACGGAATATTTTGCGTTGACGGATCACGGGTCGGTGGCGGCGGAAAAAGTGATCGTGGCGACACATTTCCGTTTATCATCCATGCGGCAGCTATTTTGTGAAACTGCACCAGGAGCTGTTCCCTTACAAGCTTTTCCTTTAAAAATACGGGAAATACCGGATGGCATTTATCTGGAGGCAAAAGGGCGGATTTTCTCCCTGCGCGGTTACGAGGATACATTGCTGTTAGGCGGAATCACCCACCGCACCGGAAAAGAGCCGGATGGTTTGAAAATTAAAGGGGAACAGGCAAAACTCTATTTTCCGGAAGCAGAAATTACCGGGCAGTGGGCGGCGCAGGACTTGACGTTAGACGGACTGCCTTATATCGGTAATTATTCCTCATCGACACCGGATCTTTTGTGGCGGGCGGATTTGGAAAAATGGGGGATGACGGGCGCAATGATCTCAGCATTGTTCTTTCGGATCTTGTGCAGGGAAGGGAAAATGAATTTGCAGCCATTTTTAATCCGTCGCGAGGTATTTTAAAGCCACAGCTTGCAATTAATATGTGGGAGGCGATGAAGGAATTTTAAAACCGCGTAAAAACAGGTGCACCCATATGGGGTGTGTTCTGCACTGGAATGCAAAAGAACAGACTTTTTGAGTGTCCTTGTCACGGTTCCTGCTTTTGACGCGTCCGGGGAAGTTTTAGGAAAATCCGGCACGTCATAAACTGGAAAAACAAATCTGATGTTTTTTAAAAAATACAAGTGGATAATTAGTAACGAAAAGGTTGATATTCTAACAAAAAGTGCTATGATTATATCCGGCTGAAAATTGAAATTTCAGAGAGCCTCTGAAGAAAAAAGGATATTTTATGAAGTACTTTGAGACAATTTATGATCATTCTGTTGTTTTCATTTCTGGGAGAGCTGTTAAAATATGTTCGTTTCCGGTACCGGCAAGTATTTATGGGCTGGTTCTCTATTTATTGCACTGAAACAAGACTCCTTCCGCACTTGCAGCAGTCAAAGATGCCGGAAAGTCTCATGATCGAAATCATGCCGTTAATGTTTATTCCGGCCGGTGCAGGACTCATTGATGCATGGATGCACTACGCCCGATCTGTGCAGATCGTGATGATCATGGTGGTATCAACGATCGTGGTTATGATCGTGTCCGGTCATGTGACACAATTTAATGATGCGCAGGGGAAAAGGAAAGGAGAGCAGCAATGAAAGAGTTTTTATGTGATTCCGTATTTTTGGTGTTGCGATCAGCATTTTGGCATATGAGCTGTATTTTTTGAAGAAAAATTAAACTGGCAGTATTCAATCCACTTCTGATCTCGATCGTTGCCGTGATCGTTTTTCTGGTTGCGCTCCATATTCCATATGAGAGTTATAATGAGGGCGCAAAATACTTAAAGTTACCTTCTGACTCCGGCAACGGTTTGTTTAGCGATCCCGCTTTATGAGCAGTTCGAACTGCTGAAACAGAATGTTGCGGCGATTTTTGCAGGATTGATTTCCGGTGTTCTGACGAGTGTGATCTGTGTTCTGGTCTTGTCGCTGTTATTCCACTTTGACCATGCGCAGTATGTCACGCTTCTTCAAAGTCGATCACAACGGCGATCGGAATGGGAATCTCGGAGGAACTTGGCGGTTATGTCACAATCACGGTTGCGGTCATCGTATCACCGGTATCTCATCGGAAATGTTAGCGGAAAACGATCTGCCGTGTTTTCAAAATTGAAGGAAGCCGGTGTGAGGAATTGCGATCGGATCATCCTCCCATGCACTTGGAACAGCAAAGGCATTGGAACTTGGAGAGAGATCGAAGGTGCCATGGCAACCTTTCCATTGCAGTGGCAGGTATTCTGACAGTAATCGCTGCACCGATATTGCGACGCTGTTGTAAATATGGGGTAACCATGACAGATGTGCAATTTAACTTGATCAGCTGAAAACTACTTATTCCTTCACCCGAATCCTGGTAGAAAAAATAATGCGAAATGTGAAATCTCAGAAATGGTATTTTCACATTTTTTTTTGTATTTCATATCATAATATGAAAAGTTATGGTTGGAAATAAAGATATGTATTGTCAGGAACAAAATTGTGCATACGATACAGGCAGGCGATTCCTGTAAAATTATCGAGACAGTATCACACGACAGTGACGGAACTGATCCTTGGAAATCGGGAGTCAATCCATATAATCTCCAGATCGGGATGCAGCTATTTATCTGCCCGGGAGAGGGATATGTGCCGCCGCAAATCGGGAGGCGGAACACGGGCGGAGGAACAGGAAACGCTGGAAGCGGAACAGGAAACACCGGAAGCGGGAATATGAGCGGCGGCACAGGCAGCATGGGCGGAAAACATGGGAGGAGGGAAACGGAAATGCCGGAGGCAGCAACGAGACCGAATCAGAGCGTGAGGATTCCATCCTCCGTCTCAACGAGGATATGCGTCTTGCACATGGTTAAATCATGTTTACTGGTTGAGAATGTACCTGATGATTGCAGTCGCAAGACAATGCAGACCAGCAGGCGGTGGAAGAACGGCTGCTTGAGACCGCAGACGAGATCACGGATGTATTTGCAAGGTATCTTCCGATCGCAACGACCAGACAGCTCCGCAATCTTCTGACGGAGCATATTGAGAACGCCGGACGATCATTCAGGCATTGAAGGCAAAAAAAATATGCGATTATGATGCGCTGATGCTATAATGTATTTACAATAAGAAGTCACAATATGAAGATTAAGATGAAGGGAGAAAATTCTATGCCAATGCAGATGGGTTTCCGTTGGTACGGTGAGGGAAATGATAAGATCAGCCTTTCCGATATCAAGCAGATTCCGGGCGTGACCAGTATCGTATGGGCACTGCATCATAAACTGCCAGGTGAAGTCTGGACAGTAGAAGAGATCGCAGAAGTGCAGAAACAGTTAGAGCCATACGGTTTAATATGGACGTGGTAGAATCTGTAAACGTACATGATGACATTAAGATCGGTCTTCCGACCCGTGATCAGTACATTGCAAACTACATTGAAACAATCAAAACCTTTCCAAATTCGGAGTAAAAGTAATCTGTTATAATTTTATGCCGATATTTGACTGGACACGTACCGATCTTTTCCATCCGATCGGAGATGGTTCGACCGCACTTTACTATGAGGCGAGCAAGATCCATGATGATCCGAAAGAGATGGCAGATTATATTTTGAACAATCTTGGAGGAATGACATTCCCAGGATGGGAGCCGGAACGTATGGCGAAGCTGGACGAGCTGTTTGAAGCATATAAACCGGTTACCAAAGAAGTCTTATGGGAGAATTTAAGATACTTCTTAGAGGCTTTAATGCCGACCTGTAAAGAATGTGATATCAAAATGGCGATCCATATGGACGATCCGCCATGGGATATTTTTGGACTTCCACGTCTTCTGACCTGTGAAGAAAACATCGACCGTTTCTTAAAGATGGTTGACAGCCCATATAACTGTCTGACACTTTGCTCCGGTTCTTTAAATGCAGATCCGAGAAACAATGTAGCAGATATCGTTCGGAAGCATTGCGACCGTATTGCATTTGCACATATCCGTAACGTAAACATTTTCCGAATGGAGATTTCTCAGAGGCTTCCCATCGTGACTGTGATGGTGATACCGGAATCCTTTGATATCTTAAAAGCATATCATGACTGTGGATTTGAAGGATATATCAGACCGGATCATGGCCGTCATCTGGGATGAAAAACCGGGAAATGTACGCCCGGGTTATGGCTTATGACCGCGCACTTGGTATTAGCAGAAAAGCCCCATGCGGTAGAGCTCGCTTCCAAGACGCATGGTGGAAACCCCTGCACAACAGTGCAGCCAGAAGCTGGTCGATCTGGTTTAAGAGTGTTCCTTCCGGGCGGATGACATAGGGTTTCAAGCTTTGTGGTGCATATTGGGAGGAGCTCGTATCCGCAAAGAAGTTCTGCTTACAGGTCTCAAAAATCGTTATCCAGAGTACGGTTCGATAGGGTCTCGAAGCTGCTCTAAAAAATAAAGCGGGCGGTGGCTGGTGCCGGGGGAACGAGGATGATATCATTTTAACGATTCTGGTAACGGGTGCTTCCACGAGATACAAGTTTCCACTGCGGCAGAAAAGAAGTTCAAACTCGTGGCTGTGGAGGGTTACATAGCTCGTAACTGGTATCCCTCATGTACATCCAGATAGGGGCTGTCCATTTCCAGTTCCTGGTATCCGATCAATTCCCCACCGGCAGTCAGATGCCATCGAGCGTGGAAATATACGGAGGCTTCATCAATCTTATGTTCCATTAAAAAAACGTTTCATTTGGCTATATTTCATAAAAACTCCTGTTCTGATTTGTTATATTTATACAATCCTACAAATATTGTAGCACAATAAATGTAAGATATGCACGTATTTTTGGCATAAATGCAATTTAAATTGCACAAAGCAAATGTATCATAAGGATATCGGTTCTGTGAAATGTACAGACACAAAACCAATGCGCGCGTACAAATACCAGAAGGAGAAAAATTTATGAATAAAAGAAATGTAAGACCTTTTCAAAAGGATGAGATCGGATATGTGTTTGAGATATGGCGGCAGTTTTTGTCAATTTATTTGTAGACGCATATTTTTTTGACGTTTTGTACTTATGTGCTGGGAATCCAGTCCGGCGTGGATGGGTTCCCCTGTTCCCTTGCAGCGAGACTCTGATGCGTAAATGACCCGATCATGGGTTCTTTCGACCGTTGGATGCTTGAAAATCAGGAGATAAATTCAAACCGTGGATTAAACTTTTTATATACTGGCGTTGTGGTGTGCTTCGGTTTTCCAAAGTGCCGTTTGAAGGTGTTGCACTTCATGCGTGGGTCGCTTTTGTGTATGTCTATATGGAATGAGCTACACCGGAACTTCCATGCCGTTTGGTGCGATGGCAAGTGTGGTCAGCACAGATCCGGATTGACCGAGTAAACTCTCAAGGGCAAGAAGTCTTGGCGGAACATTTGTGGAATACGGCGCCCATCGTTTTGTGCCGCCAGTCTGTTTTGACAGCGAAAGCAACATTTATCCCGGAAAGATTTTACACTTCTGGCAGTTATTTTGAATTTTAAGGGTGGCTGTTACTGCCTGCTGTTACATTTAACGACAGAGCGTGTGCGTGAGGAAAAAGAAACAGAATAGAAAAGTTCAATTATGGAAATGTGTTGAAAGCAGTCGTATAGGCCACTGATCGATTGTCAGTGGTTGCAACCATTGGAAGTATCGTATATCACCGGTTCAAACCAGATTAGAGTTATATTCAAAGAGACTATGGAAATACCTCTGCAATGACTCTGCTTGGTCTTGCAAAGGGCCGATCATTATCATCTGTTTCCCGCTTGTGCCAAAAACTGGTTGCAAAGTTTGGAAAAGAAAACGACATTGATGTGGCGTAATCAGCAGTACGTAGCTCAGTGTAATCATTTTTGCCGTAAAAATACCAAACGTTTATGTTTATTCGGTTCTGAATGTGAACTGCTATGATCGGACAGGGCGTATTTACCATGCTGATCTGGGCGCTTGTCTACAGACTGTCTGGATTACAGTGGTGGAAGTTCCATGAGAGGCGATGGCTCGATGTATTCCCTTTATACGTTCAGCCGTAAAATCGGTTCCACCATTGCTTCCGCAGGTGTTTCCCTTCGGACTCAGGCGATCGGATATTTCTGGAAATAATGTGCAGTCAGATGCAACCATAAACAATATCTACATGTTAGTGGCATTGATCCGGTGCTGACCTGTGTGCTGGAACTCGTGGTATCGGCGCAATCTTTAATCTGGATAAGGAACAGACCAAAGAAATGTACAATGCAGAATTAAAACAAAGACACGATGAATTAATGAAGGGAGGTGGAATTGAAAAAATTGATATTCATCTTCATCTGACATTACAGAAAGCGGTATCCGAAAACAGATGCCATGTTCGCTCGGTGCATGACACCAGGTGCTGCCACTTAGAAAAACTTTAAAATTGAGCGAGGAATCATTTCCGGCGAACAGGAAAATGAGCAGATCTGGTTGCAGCAAATGAGGGAGTAAACGCATCTGTGAACAGTTCCCAGGAAGTTCACTGGATGAAATGGATGCAAAAACCAGACAGATGTGTATAAACGGATCTTAGCCTGTAAAGAGAGCGGTGCGCTTAACCTGGGGTAAACCAGAGGCTGGATGCTCCATTTTTACAGAGTGTATTTGAGGTAGAAAAACTAAAATTACCTGTTTTTTCACATGAGTCGAAAGAGGGCTTTCAGTATGGGGTTGTGGACAGGCCGGGGCGCACTGCTGGAGGGAAAATTTAAAGCGTTATAAAGTTAAAGTTCATCGGCACAGTCAGCCATTCTGGCATGTGAAATTTCAAAAAACCCAAGGAACGGATGAAATGGGGAGAGGGCTGTATGTCAGCAGACTGCCATATCTGTTTTGAAACCTATCAGAAAATTTATGGAGATCTGTCCGCAAACAGTGGCGGATGTGCAATCATGCGTGACAAGAATTTGGGCTGGCACTGGAAAAATATCAGGACCGGTTGCTGTTTGGAAATGATATGGCCAAAAATCGATATTTCCGCTTGAAACTGGCTGGATGAGCAAGACAGGAAGACTCAGCCGGAGTGCCTATGAAAAAATCTACATAATCTGAAAATTTCACTTATGAAAAAATAGCCGAAAACATATACATCCTCAAAACAGGAGGAAACATATAGAACAAGAGATATTACCCTAGAATTAAATGATGAGGTGGAAGAATATCTTTCCAGAAATGACATTATCATTGTACCGAGTCGGAACGGTAGAGATGCACGGGGATTTCCACTGGATTCAGAAACCACCATCAGTGAGGCATTTGCACTGGAGATGGCAGAGGCGTGTGACGGGCTGGTATTGACAGGGACTTCCATATTTTACGCAGGCGCAACGGCAGCAGCAGGGGAACCGTCCAGGTGAGTGTGCGGGAAGGAATCGACTATTTGATGGCGGTGAGCAAACAGCCTGTTGCGCCAGGGATTCAAACGCCAGATCTACATCAGTTTTCACGGCCCGGCACATATGACATGCAGTCCGATGGTGCGGGATTTCTTTGATGAGACCGGAGTGCCGATTTTATATATGGACTCTCACCATGCAGATGATGAAAAATGCAAGGGATATTTTTACATCAATGGACAGTTTTCCACGCAATTACAGTGGGAGCTTATCAGAAAATGAACCGATTAAGTGACGTGCCGCTCACAACAGGGTATGCATAACGAGGCCGCAGTCCTAGTACCGAGATTTGAGGATATTTTCGGACTGGCATATCAGAGTGCTGCGATCGGTTATTATTTTTGGCGAGAAAAAGACCACATGAGTACACCGGTCATTGCAGATGAAGCAGCGAGAAACACTTGCAAAAAGAAGGGTGTGGAAATCATTGAAAAATTGGTGGAGCGCATGGATATGAACCATATCATTAGAACAGATGAGGGAATTGGAGCATTATAACAGCGAAGTTGCATGCCCATGGGTTCCCTCTAATACTAAAACAGAGCAGTAGATTTACTGCGGTTTCTGCGCATAAAGTTCCTTATATTCTTTGGGTGAGATGCCATACTCTTTTTGAATGCACGGAAAAACTGGTGTAATCTTTAAATCCGTACATCAGATAAATCTTTGTGATATTTTCATTGCTGAGAATGGCATCCCTGCACTGGATAACACTAGTAATATACTGATGGACGGATATTCCAAAAGTTATCCTTAAAAATATGGGAAATATGGTATTTGCTCACAGCTTTGGAGAGGCTGTCTAAGGAGAGATCCTCATCCAGATGGGACTCAATGTATTGCAGGATGCCGTCACTGAGACCAGAGGCATCTTTGCAGGGCTGCAGGATGTTCTGCCTCATAGACAGCCCGGTTGATGTGGAGCATCAGATCGTTCACGCAGAGCTCGATCTTGGCAGCTTTTCCAAAACGGTCCGCATGGATCTCCTCGATCAGCCGGAAAATCTTTGCGCGAAGCGCATTGAAAGACCACGACATCATAGTGATAAATAAAAATGATGGGTATTCTGTGCATGTTCGATCAGATAAACATAGTCTTTGAGACAATTCTTTCAGTTTCTGACAGTAATCCTGACTGATCAAGAAAACAAAAACGCGCTGATAGGGAAGTGTTTCCCCACACTGGCCTATGGTGGTGATACCCGCTGAAGACCATATCCCCCGGTTTTCCAGATGATGATGTTCCTTTTCAATGGAGATCGTTACATTTCCCTCAGATACGAAATTATAGTAATCGTGGGTGTGATCTGTCACGCCATAAAAGTGGTTGTCATTATAATAGTAAGATCTCAAAATCTTTTGGACAGCATGTACTGTCTTTCATTGAAAAGGAGACTGTATGTCTGCGCATGGTAAAATCCTCTGAAATATTTCAAATATAAGAAAAAAGTGACGATCTGATATATTTATCACAGAATCTCAATTTTTGCAATGCTAACAAGCAACTCTATTGGATGTCTTAAAGAGTTCACTTATAATAAACATATCACGTGAACAATGGAGGAAAAAGCTATGGAATTAGTACACTTGGTTTAAAAGACAGGGAGGCACAGTGGGGAAGCAAAGGATATGCAGCTTCCGCAAATTCGACCGATGCGGGCAGTGACAAAGAGCGACCAAAGAAAATCCATGCTGGATCCACTTTTGGTGCAGGAAATATCTTTCGTGCATTTCAGGCAAATGTGATGCAGAACATTTTT
>VOFB01004749.1_pt1 | contig 35057 bp, 62 predicted proteins | sample 5384141 | NCBI WGS metagenome assembly VOFB01 (sample SAMN12384721, study PRJNA508395) | human gut metagenome | isolation source: healthy gut A | host: Homo sapiens | reverse complement strand
TGTCTGCCAGATGGATTATGAAGCACAATTTAATCATTTCACAGATTTCCTGCAATGGCTGAAAGCGGGAAACCATACAAAAATCTGAAGAAAACGCCAGAAACAGAACCTGTAACACATATCTAAAAAATGTGTTCGGGTTCTTTTCCTTTAGAAATGGCAGAAGATCAATTTGGACCTTTGCAGGTACTCTCTTATGGCACGATCCATGTTGCGAATAGTGTGGGAGTGAAGCGAAGGTTAAGGTTTCGATCCTTTGCAGGATATTTGAAAAGAAGAAGAACAGGAAGTCCGGGCTGCAGAGAAAAAATGAGATCGTGACTATTTTAGAAGCGTGTACAAACTGCCGGGATCAACTGCTAATACTGATGGCGTCAGAACTGGGATTTCGGATTGGTGAATTGCTGGGGATTGATTATACAAAAGATATTGATTATGAAAATCATTCCGTTCGTGTCTGCTTCCGAGATGACAATGCTAACGATGCGTGCAAAGAATGCAGAGGAAACGGAAAGGCAGGTTAAGTGCAGACACCTATGATTTCCTGCTATTTTATATTTCGGAATACTGGGACATCCTTTCGCGTCAAATTACCTGTTTATCAATATTACAGGTGAAACAGAAGGAAAAGCCGATGCAGGTGGCAAGCGTATATGATATGTTCCATCGAATGGAAAAAGACAGGAATTAAGATCACGCCTCACATGCTGAAAGATATTTCGCTAACGCAAGATGGGATTCCGGCTGGCCGCTGGAACTTGTCAGCCAGTCTCTTGGACATCGACATTTAGATACAACGACCAGATATCTGAATTTAATGGATGACAAGCTAAAACAGGCAAGTACGGAATTTTATAACAAGCATTCTGCTTTATATGGAGTGCAGGAATTATTATAAAGAATCGAGGTGATATAAGATGCCAGTGCTTTCCACGCAGGCATGGAGATTATCACAGCAAAGATTGACAGAAGAAGAGCAAATCAATTACATAAGGAGCTGGAAACCTGTATCGAGGTGGCAGGAACAATCCGGAATAGTGTGGAAAGCTACATGACAGAAAAAGCGATCCGGCACATAGAAGAGTTGGATTATCCCTATCGGCAGGAATATGAGAACTGGTTGAATTCGGAATTGACTCGTGGAACGAAGGTGAAATATCTGACAGGATTTGATTGGATCAAACGCCATGCAATCCGAGAAAAACAAATACATTGCTGGGAAGAAACCAGAAGATACTATATGAAAATAAAATATGGTTTCTTCTATATTATCAGATCAGGAAATAGCTTCCAGATTTAACAAAAGTACAGATAAAAAGCATTGATATGGGATTTTCAACAGAAAAGTCGGAACGGATGAAAAGGCAGATTTTTCAGAGCCTGCAGAAAATTGATTACCGATGATTATAGTAACGATTACAGGGTAGAAAAATTAGGACATCTGCGATATTTTTATAACTTTTGTTCTGAAAGAGGGATTGAGGATATTGAATATCTGGAAGCCGAAGAAGAGGTCGCATTTCGGCAATATCTGATAGAACGGAAGAAAAAGCCAAATCGCATCATTGATTACTGTAGAAGTGCTATTTACAGAAGCGAAAAAACCAATTGGAATGCAAATGTGTGGTATCTTTCCAGATTCTGCTTTGAAAAAGAAAAAGTGAACAGAGCAATATGGTGCGGACAGTTACTTTTCAAACGGTAAGACATTTGCAGAATAGAAGATTATTTCAAGAATATATGAAGTATGGGATTGGGTTATCTACATTGTCTCTGAGCAGTCTTCGGGAAGAAGCTCATTATATACAGAGTTTTCTGGCTTATTATAATGAAACAGAATTTGAAGATGCCAGAAAACTGACAGGAGAAAAAACATTGATCGTTTCTTTAAATATATAGGAGAAAAAGAAGCTGCATCCCAATACGTTCAACCGCTATGTGAAAGCAGTCGATCATTTTACCAATATCTGCTGACACGATACCAGGTTAAAAGAATTCCTTTTCATAAAGAATATTACTTAAAGACAGAAATATACAGGCATCATGACCGTTCGGTAGATGAAGTGATTTCTAAGGAAATCTTGAAGAATCTGCAATATTTTCCGGAAGATATCCGGTTGATGTACCTACATCTTTGGGCAGTGGGATGCGAATCAGTGAAGTTTGTACGATCAAGGCAAAAAGAGTATTACAGACAGGACGATGATTACTGGATGCAGATTTATCAGGTGAAATGAGGAATTACAAACGGATTCCTATACCGGAAGTGTTATACAGGCTGATGCAGGTATATATCAAAAAAAGAAACGGAGAAAGCCGGAGGATTATGTATTCCAAAATAAAAAGGGCGGTGCATTTTGCAGCTCTACCTTCCGGGAACGGATGAAAAAGTTATGTGAAACATACCAAATAGGAGATGGAACGTTATATATTCCAGGCACATGGGTATCGGCATACATAGCTACCGTATTTTTATGATGAGGGAGTTCCTTCAAAGTGTAAGGGATTATCTAGGACATGCTTACGAAGAAATGACGCAGCAATACATTATTATGCCACGCTGGATTGAAGAAGCAAGCAAAGCATATTTTAAGGGAAACAGACAATTCGCTGTCTGTTGGATTGAAAGAGGTGGAAGCATGGAGGAAGTCATAGACATAAGGACACTACAATGCTACCAGAAAGCAACTGAAGAACAGCGGAAAAAATGTACCAGTAAACTATCTTTTGAAATAGGAAAACTGCCAACTTTAAAACTTCAAGAAGAATGGACATTCTATATCAAGCATTGTGGAGAGTGAAATCTCTGAGCAGCGTCCATAGGAAACAGTATATTTTAAACGGGTATGTGAATTTATGAATCACCTGTCGGTAGACAGTATGAAGGTTCAGACAGAAAGCAGTATGGGGACAGCAGTTTGAAAGCTGGGTTAGCGCACAATTGAAGGCATACCGAGAATCAATAAAAATAAAAACTGGAGAGAACGAACACCTATCGTTTTATACTTTCTGCATATGTTGGATTTTATTGATTCAGAAATGTCAGGACAGAGGAATTTACTTCAAAGACTTAGCATGTTATCAGGAAGCCAGTGAAGAGGAACGTAAAAGTGTGGGCGAGAGCCATACTTTGATCTGAGTTTACTGCCAACGCAACAACTTCGGAAGGAATGGGGTGCCTACACTAAAGAAAGTGCCAGAATTTATACACTGGGAACATCATTCCAGCATCGGGTGTATTACAATCAGATCTGTAGATTTTTAAATAGCAGAATTGTTTGTGTGAAAAGTATGCAGGAGCAGTCAAAAGAGAAATGGGAATATCAGTTCAAACGATGGCTGATGACAGAAGGAATTCAGATAAACAGAAAAAGCCAAAGTGTATATAGTAAGGAAGGCATTGCAAGAAATCCTAATATTTCTTATTTGCTGCGGATGGTGGATTTTACTTGTCCGAATATTTGGGAAGATGAGACAGAAAAAGATATCTGGGAGTTGGAGAAACTTCCCATAGAGATAAAAAACAATCCGATCAAGAAAGTGAAAACATTGAATTTTACAAATATCCGGCAGCCGGATATGAGGAATGAAATAAAAAAATTTATTTACTGCTTCAGAAGGAAGCAATCGCTACAGTTACAAAGGGGATTACAGCAGGGAAACGATTAACAGAATATTTACATAGAAGCATCCCAAAATGCAATCGCTGGGAGAATTAGACAGAGACATCTTTGAGGAATACCTGATCCATCTGAAAACGGACAGAACAAGAACAGAAGTCACTGCATGGGAAATCACAAGATTGCGGGCATTGCTGGAAGCAGTTGGAAAAACTTATAAGTATCCTATTTTGGAAAATCTGATCATTAACAGAGATATTCCACCGACTGCAAGGGCAGAATTCAGAACCTATTCTGATGAAGAATTAAAAGACTGAATGCAGAAATTGTAAAAATGAATGAGCAGATAGCCAGGCTAATGATCCTACATCAGATGCTTGGAACACGAATCTCTGACACACTTACACTTCGGACTGATTGCCTTAGGGCAACCGGGAGACAGAGTGGTTCATATCCGGCAGATGAAAACGCACCCATATGAAAAACCTGTCAGCGAAGAAATAGCAATACTGATTGAGCGATCCATACAATATACAAAGAAAAATGGGGAGAGACAGAATACATTTTGTGAGTGACTCCGATCCGTCTTTACCGGCACAATATAATAGGATACAGACACAGGTTGTGCAGATGATACGGGAGAAAAGATTTACGGGATGATTATGGAAGATTATTCGGTTTCGGAACACATATGTACCGTCATTACTATGGCGTCAAACTTACAGAAATGCATCTGGATGACTGGACAATCGCAAGACTACTGGGACACAGCAGCGTTCACAATGTAAAAAATATTATCGTAAAATGAGTAATCAGATCCTGGCGGATGAAACAAGGAAAGTGCGAGAAAGGTTATCGCAGCTGATTCTGGAAAATTTAGATGGATGGGGCGAGGAATATGAACAAGTACGATACGATGTTAGCTGTAAATAAGAAGAGAAATAAGAGAAAAAATTGACACAGCGAAGAAAGAAATCTATAAAATGTTGGAAAATGGTGAAAAAGTCACTGTAACAAAGCTGATAGAGCAGACAGGTTTATCAAGAGGATTTTTACAAAAACGAAGAAGTGCGAGCTTTGTTAGACCGGGCGGTGGAACAGCAGGCAGGTATGGTGAGTCCAAAAAGCGTTACATAGGAAATATCGCACAAAAAAGAAGAAAAAATTGAATTATTAGAGGAACAGAATGAAAAATTGTTAAAAGAAATGGCGGCGTTGCAGGAAGAAAACAACAGGTTAAAAAAGGCGCTTGGGAAACGAGCTTTGAATACGATTAAAAATTTGTAAAATTTGTAAAGAATGTAAAATAGCAAATTGCTGGATGGCAGACGCAGATCTATGCGTCTGTTGTCCGTTCACATAAATTTTACTTTGATTTAACAAACTGGTGGTAGTCGATTTTACATGATTTTCGTACAATGGTATCACAGCAGTAAAATGTAATGTTGTGAAAAATGAAGAAAAAGATAGAAGGTATGAAAAGCAAAATGAGAAGAAATAATCGATCGAAGGAAAAATACCACAAAAAGAGTACACAAAACACGCAATTATACGCCGTACAGCCCAGTGTTTACAAGGGGGTTGAGGGCAGCCTACCCAAAATGGTGGATGAACCGACATCGGCGCTTGACCCGATCTCCACATCAAAGATCGAAGACCTTGCGATGGAGCTGAAAAAAAGATTATACGATTGTCATGGTTACGCATAACATGCAGCAGGCAGTGCGTGTGTCTGACAATACGGCGTTCTTCTTCTCGGAGAAGTTGTGGAATACAACAATACAGAAAACTGTTTTCAATACCGCAAAATAAAAAGACAGAAGATTACATTACGGGAAGATTTGGTTAATTGAATATGTCGGAAGAGATAAGAAAAGCAAGTCTGAAAGGGCTTGCTTTTTGTAGTTCAAAGGGAGGCACATTGCAAATTGATTATAAGTTCCGAAATGTATAAAAAAGCATATATAATAGTAGAAAATGCACAAGATACATATATTGCCTGATGATATAATGGGTGCATAATATACCAAAATAATTCTGAAATACCGGAAAAAATATCTACAATTCACAAAAAAGAATGGAGGAAAGGAAATGAGGGATTGGAAGCGGTGGACTGCTGTACTTTTGGCAGGCTCTTTAGCGTTTACAGCTGCAGATGATATGAAATTGATTGTTCAGGCATATGAAATGCAGAATGAACAAGGACAGGAATCGTATCAGGCGGAAAGCAAAAGTAATTGGACGATTTAAAAGAAAAAAGCAGTTCTCTTCAGGAATTTCAGGGCGAAGAACAGAGATTTGACGGAACGCGCGCCGTCGATGTCAGCGATCATGCGGAACAAATACATAAAATAGAGACGGGAAGCGTAGTGTTCAGATTTAAAGCTTCCAAAAAGCGGACGGCGTTTTACTGGGAGCGAAAGATAAAACGATCGATCTTCCGACAGATCTTAACAGGGGAAGCGACTGTACTTTTTCTTTATAAGGGCGAATGAAAAGTTTCGTATGGTATATAAACATACTGCGGCGGAACATGTAGGACCGGCTTCATTTTCAGATGGGAATTGGCACACTGTCGTTGTCAGCAGTCAGAATGAGAAGTCGATGCGTCTGACGATCGACGGACAGGAAATGGAGTAACACAGACGCAGGGAACAGAGGTCTTTTTTCAAAGCAGTCGGTTCTGGATCAGGTGACGATCGGAGCGCAGAAAACAAAAGACGGACAGGTTTACAAAGGATTTCAGGGGGAGATTTCTCACGTTATCATTACAAGTGAAACGTTGACGGACGCGGACGCGATCGCGATATCGAAACCGGAAACTTCCGGTGAGATCGCAAGCGGTTCGGCAGTGGGCGAGATGTTTTCAAATTCAGTACGGCGATAACTCATGGGTATTTACAGGAGGAGAAGCCGTACAGGGAGGATTTGCCCAGACAAGAGGGGTAAGAAATTATGTAGGACAGTTTGAAGAGTATGTGCAGTGGACGAAAGCAGGAAATGAAAAAACGGGCGGCAGCGTTATACGATCAACACAGGAAAGGCCGGTCAGACTTTAAAAGACGTCGTTGACAATTATCAGACTTTAGTGGCGGATTACAGCCAAAGCGGCGGCTTATCTCGTCGGGAAGAGGATTATCAGGCAGGAGAAGCAGGAATTGCTTCGTTCAAGATTCATTGCGTCAATTTATCAACCTGTCATTAGGATTAAAAGAAAACGGAAAAGGATTTGCTGTGATCCAAAAGCCATTTGCAGTTAAAGATGATGCGGTAAATGCAACAATCATGCTGTACTGTAAAGCGGTAGACGAAGTTGTAAAGAATACGAAGACGAGTCGGAGAAGCTCGATCGGATCGTTGTAGTCGATCATTTTGCACAGACAAATCAGGATGATTTTAAAAATAATAAATTAAAAAGACGGTCAAACGCTGAACGCAGCGGGACATTTTGAGATCGGAAAACAGTTTTCCGCAGCTACGATCAAGACGACGGACAAGTTATCCGGGAAACGGAGTGACTCTGAATCTGAAAGAAGAAGAGCAGCCGGACGTATATTTGAACGTTCTTCCGGTTGTGACGGCGGAGAATGCCGGTCTGCATGTACAGATCCCGGAAACAAATGAAACGTCGTGGAGATACGAGTTGAGTATTGGAGATAAAAAATAACGGGGAAGTGCGGATGGGAATACATTTACGATTACAGGAGCAGAATCGGGAAAAGAGTAATTTTTCAAATGTATTTCATCAGACGGAACGACACAGCTTCAAACTGTGACAGGAAAACGGAAGCAGGCAATGTCGGAATCGCGTATGGGCAGACGCTGGATGAAAAGCAAAAAGTGCTTTCGGAAAAGCTGAAAGAAAAAGATAAGATGACATGGCTGTTCATGGGAGATTCTATTACACATGCGGCTTTGTGGACAAAAAAGGTATGACGGGATCGCTCAGACTTTGAAAAATATTTGAAAGATGAGATGGGAAGAGCTTCAGATACTGTGATCAATACGGTTGTTTCAGGAGCGACGACAACAAGTACGCTGAATAATATTGAACAGATTGAAAAATATACCCTGACGTAGTCTCGATCATGCTTTGGAACGAATGATGCGGCAACAGGAGGACTTACGGCGGATATATACAAAAAAGAATCTTGAGACGATCATAGAGAAGATCAGAAATAAAAATAAAGACGCGGTGATCATTTTAAGAACGCCAACGCCAATGTGGAATACCGGTTCAAGAGAAGCGAATATACCGCAGTATATTGCAAAATGAAGCAGGTCGCAGACGAGCAGAACCTGATCTATATCGATCAGTATACGGAACTTCAAAAAGCGTTTAACGATTACGGCTGGCTGAAAAAGATACTGTTTTATTCGGAAATAATCTGCATCCGGGCGCAAACGGACACCTTCTTATGACCAGACACTTTTTAAAAGGATGCGATTGTGGAAAGAGGACAGCGCGATTGCCAATTTGTTTTATGAGATGCCGATCAATGAGAAAACATCTGAAATCACCCGAAGTTATAAAACGCCGAACCGCATCGGCGTGTCTTTGAAAAGCTGAAAGAAGACAGCAAGTCTCAGATAGGGGCGGTGCATCTGAAAGCGGTTTCCAAAGCATCAGGGCAGACATATGAGACAGATGCAGAAGCAGGAGAGAAGTTGATTGTTTTAAAAAAAACCTTCCCTGAGAATCAGAAATACGAGGTAGAAGTGTCTGCATGGCTGAAAGACCGGGCGGAAAAAACAGTATTTCAAAAACAGGAGATTGAATTAAATAATACGCTTGAGGAAGCATTTGATATTTGTTTGAGTGATGAAAAGTAGAAAACTTGAATGAAGGAACAACGGTGGGAACATTCACAGTTAATGAGATGGCTCCTGAAGGAAACTATGTTTTCTCTCTTTGCACAGGAGAAAGGCGACACTCATAATCCATATTTTTGCGATAGAAAACGGAGTGTTGAAAACAGCAAAGAAACTGGAGGAAGGAAAGACATATACGATCCGGCTGAAAGCAAAAATGCAGAGGCTGAAAAAGAAAAATATTTAAAATATACGCGGTAGGCAGAGGATTGGTTTTCAGAAAAGAGGATCAGAAGATCGCAGTAGGATCACCGGTAGAATTAAGTACAAAAAGATTACGCAGAAAAATTGATGAAGCTGGAAGAAGGTACGATTTTAGTACACTATACATCGACAAGCGATCAGGCAATTCAGTCTTTGTTTAGTGTTTCCAATGCAAAAGCAGGACATGAAAACAGACATTTTCATGTTTATATCAGACCTGAAGGAGTACTTGGCTGCGAAATCAGAAATGAGAGCGCGATGAATTATGGATTTAAAGCGGCAAATGCAGTGAAGGCAGATTATAAAGGAAAACCTGCAGAAAATATAATTGCGCTTCAGGCAGATAAAGAAAAAGGAACGTATCAGTTGTTTGCAAACGGAGAGAAAGTGCTGACGGTAGACGCCGCTGCATTGGGAGGATACCGCTTTATTTCTGAAATTACGGGATTAGATACTGTTTCTCTGGGGGGCAACAAAAGGGGAGGAATTAATAAATATACTTTCGGAGGAAATATCCATAAGATCGAAGTGTATGAGACTCCTTTAACAGATGAAGAACTGATCGAGGAAACGAAGAAGACCGCATATCCTGAATTACAGCAGATTTTCCATAAAAATGACGGAACAGGCGCGAACTATTACCGGATTCCGGCGCTTTTGACACTGAAAAGCGGTACAGTGATCAGCGCGGCAGACGCAAGGTTTGGCGGTACGCACGATTCACCGAATAATATTGATATTGCAGTGGCAAGAAGCGAAGATGGAGGAAAGAACTGGAGCAAGCCGGAGCTTCCATTCCACTATGAGGATTATGAAGATAATACATTAGAAATTCCGGTAGGAACGCAGACGAGAGTAAATCAAAGTGCATCATTTATCGATCCGGTTCTTTTTTGCAGGACGAAGAGACAGAACGTGTATTTTTGATATCGGACGCTATGGCGGCTGGATATGGTTCTCCGCAGGCAGTTACAGGAAGCGGATATAAAGAAATTCAAGGGAAAAAATACTTGAAACTGCAAAAGGCAGGAGAAACAGATTATAATTATACAGTGAGGAGAATGGTGTTATCTATAATGATACAACGAATCAGCCGACAGAGTATTCTCTGAACAGTAATTTTGAAATTTTGAAGGATAATGTATTGCAGACAGTCAAACAAAAATCGTCAAGATTCGATCCTACGAACGGTTCGGGACAGCTTGTAACAGATGAGACAGACAAAGACGTTCCGATGAACATTATGTATGCAGATGCAGTATTCAAAGCATTGCCTACGACATGGCTGTATATGAAGTACAGTGATGATGACGGAAAAACATGGTCTGATCCGATACTTTTAAACGGAATGGTCAAAGCAGAAGATTCAAGAGTGCTTGTCACAGGTCCGGGAAGAGGCATGCAGATTAAAAACGGAGAATATAAGGGGCGGTTGATCGTACCGGTTTATGATACGGCACAGTCGGGAATTATTTACAGCGACGATCATGGAGCAACATGGAATTATGCAAAAGGACCGTCTACGAAGAAAGCGGCGATGTCAGAATCACAGATCGTAGAAATGCCGGATGGAACGCTTCGTGTTTATGCGAGATCAACAGGTTCTAAGATAGCGGAAGCAGTGAGCCTGGACGGAGGAAAAACATGGACAGAAGCGGCGTATGTACCGGGAATGACCCAGCCGGGATGGGGATCGCAGTTATCCGTGATCCGCTATGGCGGTCTGATAGAAGGAAAGCCGGCGCTGATCATGTCCACTCCTGCCGGTGTGGGAAATTATCGAAGAGACGGAAGAGTCAAGATCGGTTTGATCACAGATACCGGAAAAGAAGGAAGTGAAAAATATAAAATTGATTGACTTACGATTATTCGGTAGACAGTAAGAATGCAGGGTTTGCATATTCCTGCCTGAGCGAACTTCCGAATCACCAAATCGGTCTGATGTATGAAAAGTATGATTCTTACAATCCGGCAGAATTACATTCACAGGATATTATGAAATATGAAGAACTGTCCTTATCAGAATTAATGGGAAAAGAAGTTGTGGAAATCATACCGCCGACAGAAGGAAAGGGAACTGTTTCCCCAAAGAAATACTGTGAAAAAGGGAAGCAAGATTACAATCGAAGCATATCCGGAAGAAGGATATCAATTTGTCCGTTGGGAAGATGAAAAGGAAACCCGGTAAGCGAACAGGAAAATATACGTTTGATGCAAAAGAAAGCGCCGCTTTTACGGCTGTATTTGAACAGGAAAAAGAAGAAGTCGATAAGTCTCATCTTAAAGAGGCAATCCGGCATGCAGAAGAACAGATGCAAGATGAAAAATATCAGGATGTAATTCCGGTTGTGCGCGAAGAGTATGAGGAAGCGTATAAAAATGCAAAAGCGATTGATGAGAAGCCGGATGCAACAAGCGAAGAAGTGGAGACAGCGTATAAGACACTGATAGAAGTCGGGAAAAGGCTGACTATGTATAAAGGAGATCTTACAGAACTTCAGGCGGCATATGACTTATATGCAGGCAAAGATTTGAGTATTTATACACAAGACAGTAAAACGGTTCTGGAAGAAGCTTTAAAAGAGGCGGAAAAAGTCTTAAAGCTTGGAGAAAATGCAGTAAAAGAAGATGTGAATGAGGCATTGGAAAAACTGCAAAAAGCGATAGAAGGTCTGGAAAATCGGAGCCGAATCCACCGACAGATCCGGAATTCCCGACAGATCCGATTCCGGTAATACAGATATTGTGAATCCAGATAATTCACTGTCGCCGGACGATACACCGTCAACGAATGGAACACCATCGGCAAGCGATGAAAAGGCTGTTGCGACAGGAGATAAAGGAAACGCCGGTCGGATGGACGACCTTAGGATTTGCGGCAATGCTTGCGGCGGCAGGCAGATTCTTAGGCAGAAAGAAAAGGCGGTAAGCCTGACTGACAGAATAAAAACATAATTTTACCTCCCTGCACTTCTGATAATAAAGTCGGAAGTGGAAGGAGGAGAAGATCAAGTATAAGTCTTGATAATTTCTTCGGCAATGGATCGCTTTGGAATACAGCGATCCATTGCCTGTTTTTCTATGTGTAGCGGTGAGCTTCCGGTTCACTCATAGAGTTCACTGATCAAAAAACCATTTCGCTTTGTTGACCAGACGGAGTTTCCGCCATTTTTCCTCGATGGATAAAGATTTCTTTTCAAGCTGCCTTAAACGCTCGCGGGAACTTTCCATCCAGCTTAACGCCTGAAGGAGGGTCGGTTTTGAAGTTGGCTTTGGAAGTGTAAACACTCCATATTCGGCAACCTTGTCATGAATATCAGAGTGAATATCCCGTTTTACTAAAAGCAGAACGGCGATCTGTCTGGAGGAACAAGGTCGATCGCAAAACGAACGCCGATATCATCAGACAGAGGAGAATTGATAATGACAAAATCGAAAGACTTTTTCTTTTAACATTCGTTTCGCTGCGCTGACACTTGAAGCCGTAAGAACAGGATAATACCGGATTTCAGGAAGAGAGCCGATAAAGGCAGAGGCAAAACTGTCTGTCGAAGATACAACAAGAATACTGTATGTACGCTCTTTTAGACTCATTTTATGCTCTCCTTTCTTTGGAACTCGTATAAATTACTGTTTGCAATAAATGTTTAAGATCGCGTCAGGTATATATTTCTTGATAAAAGAACTGTTTGCGGCAAGAAAACAGGCTGTTTTAAAGTCTTTTCGGAAGTTGGCCAAAGCGCGCAAGCGTATCTTTATCAGCCCGATACAGATTGATATCGGCAGGAGCGGGGAGCTCTGTTTTTATTACGGATTCCGTCGAGGACCGCGTAAATGATCAAGGCAAACGCCAGGTAGGTGTTGGTGGACGGATCAGGAGAACGAAGCTCTACGCTGATATTCGCCCAGCGCCGCGGGAACACGGACGAGTTGGGAACGGTTCTCTTTGACCAAGAGATGTAGAGCGGCGCTTATTTTGTCCAAAACGTTCATAGGAATTTTCAAGCGGATTCAAAAAAGAGTCATCTCCGAGATTTTATCCAGAATACCGGCAATTACAGCGTCCATATAATTAAATTCGCGATCGGATTTGACGGAAATGTTAATATGAAAACCATTGCCGGGCTGATCACGAAGGGGTTTTGGGGAAAAATCGGCACAGAGACCGTTTCTTAACGCAACAGCTTTAACTACAGTCTGAAAAGTCAAGGCGTTATCGGCCGCCGTCATAGGGTCGGAGTAGCGAAAATCGATCTCATTTTTGCCCCGGTCCTTGTTCGTGGTGGGAACTTTCGGGATGAATGCCCATTTGTTCAAGAGTCAGACAGATCTCTCGTCTGATATTTTTCCTTTTGTCTTCCGGAGCGATATCCATATATCCGGCATGATCATATGGGATCATGGTAGGTTCGCCAAAGTCGTCTGACCGGAAAAAGATAGAATTCCTGTTCCGTACCAAAAGAAAAATTGCAATCCCTCTTCAGAGGCTGCTTTAATGGCTTTTTCCAGAAGCGCACGGGAATCATACTCAAAAGGCGTGCCGTCTTGATGCGTGATATGACAGAACATCCGAACTACACTGCCTTCTTCCGGTCTCCAGGGAAGAGGCATCAAAGTATCCGGTTCTGGATGAAGAAATAGATCTGAATGAGTCTCATCACCAAATCCATCGATGGCGGACGCGTCAATGGCGATACCGTAAGAAAAGGCTCTTTGAAGCTCATCAGGCATGATGGATATGTTTTTCTGTTTTCCGAAAACGTCGCAGAAAGCCAGACGGATAAACTTAACGTCCTCTTCCTGAACATACTGTATAATTTCTTGCTGGGAATATTTCATAGTCTTCCACCTCTTTCACGTTAATTTGCTACATACATCTGTTTATACAGTTCTTGCTGTTCGGGGTGACAAGAGTAAAAGGAGAGGAGAGAATGGTTTTCAGGTCATAGTGAGAATCGCTGCAATATTCCTTCAGATCATCCATGATTCCCTGCAAGTCTTCAAAAGAAGCAATATCTGCCGTCACCTGCGGAGGAAATTTCAGATTCCTGCAGTCGCCCCGCAAAACAGCTTTCCGCCGTGCATACCGGTACAGGGGAAATTGCCGATGATCGGATGATGATCTTCCTGTAATCCTAATACAATCAGAATCCCTCCGGCCTGATATTCCCCCAGAAAAACTGCCGGCGCATCCTCCGATAATCATTATCGGAACTTTCTTTTATATTCTTTCATATGAATGCCCGCCCGGTAGCCGGCATGGTCGCGAACATAAATTTTACCGCCTCTCATAGCGTATCCGGCCGCATCTCCGGCGCTGCCATGAATCAAAATCTTTCCTGCGTTCATCGTATCGCCTACGGCGTCCTGCGCATTTGCGTTTACGGTAATAGAGGCGTTATTTAGGTAGGCGCCGAGAGCATTGCCGGAAATTCCATTGACGGTAATATTCCGGTCAGACATTCCGGCGCCGATAAAGCGCTGTCCGCAGCAGCCTTCGATCACATAATCGTGTTCCGGCTGCCGAAGGACTTCGTTTAAAGTTTTATAATCTAGTGCAGCAGCATCTATCACTTTCATAGTATAACACATCTCCTTGATAAAAAATGATATTGTTTTTATTCTCCGGCATGGGAAATGCCAAGTATTTCAAGTTCTTTTTTCGTTTAGCCCGATTCCGCGGAGCATAAGACGGTTGCCCCGGAGAGCTTCGATGGAGTTAATTCCCATACCTCCCATAAGTTCTTTTGATTTCATGTTTCCAGGCAGTCATCAGATTGATAAGCCGACGGCTTCCGCGTCTGCGGATCAAGTCTTTCCACAAGTTCAGGATTCTGCGTGGCGATCCCCAGTTACACTTGCCGCTTTGACACGTGCGGCAGAGATGACACCCAAGAGCCAGAAGCGGCTGTTGCAACATAACAGGCGTCCGCTCCAAGGGCTACTGCTTTACCACATCGGAAGCGCTGCGGATACTGCCGCCTGCTGAGCGAAACGTGATTTCGGATTCCTTCATCACGAAGCCTCTGATCCACTGCCGCCAGAGCGAGCTCTACAGGGATTCCCACGTTATCGCGGATTCTCGTGGGAGCCGCTCCCGTGCCTCCGCGAAAGCCGTCGATTGCGATGATGTCCGGCGCTGCTGCGTGCAATTCCGCTGGCGATGGCTGCGATATTATGGACAGCCGCCACTTTTACGATAATCGGTTTTTGTATTCCGTAGCCTTTCAGAGAACAGACCAGCTGCCGCAGATCTTCAATCGAATAGATATCATGATGAGGCGCGGGGGAGATGCGCCAGAGCCTTCAGGGATCATTCTGGTGCGGGACACGTCTCCTACAATTTTAGTTCCCGGAAGATGCCCTCCGATTCCCGGTTTTGCGCCCTGTCCCATTTGATCTCAATGCCGGCGCCGGCGTTTAAATATTTTTCATGAACGCCAAAGCGTCCTGACGCTACCTGTACAATGGTGTTTTCTCCATAGCAATAAAAATCTTCATGGAGACCACCTTCTCCTGTATTATATAAAAATCCCAAGCTCTTTGCAGCGAGAGCCAGTGATTTGTGCGCATTATAACTGATCGAGCCGTAGCTCATGGCGGAGAACATGACCGGCATAGAGAGTTCCAGCTGCGGGAAGCTCACAGTCTAAAGAACCGTCCGCCATCCGATGCACTTTGTTCCGGTTTCTTTCCAAGATAAATCCGGGTTTCCATAGGCTCTTAGAGGGTCGATGGGAGGGTTGGTTACTTGCGAAGCATTGATTAAGATGCGATCCCAATAAACGGGAAGAGGATTTGGGTTTTCCCCATGGAAGAGAGCAGGACTCCGCCGCTGTTTGCCTGTTTATAAATTTCTTTCATCATATTTTCCGACCAGTTGGCATTTTTCGCGTAGAGAACAGTCGCTCTTTACGATTTTTAAAGCTCTGGTGGGACAAAAGGAAACACATCTTTGGCAGTTTACACAGTTGCTTTCGTCACATACCATCTGTTTGGTTTCACTATTGTAGGAATGTACGCCATTGGCGCATTGCTGCTGGCAGATACGGCAGGTAATGCAGCGGTTTTCATTTCGGATCACTTCAAACTCAGGGTAGATAAATTCAATGCTCATAATAAAACACCTTCCTTTACTGTTACGATAACCGGTTCTCCGCCGGCGGGAGCCCAGATATTTTCGGCATCCGGTTCCATGGCTCGGATGGCTGTTTCTTCACTGGCAATATAAACCATATCTTTTTTTTTGCTCCTACGACCATGGAGCGGAGCTTCAGCCGGTCATTGAGCGCCATAAGCCCTCCGTTGAAACCGAAAAACAATGGAGAAAGGTCCGGTGATCAGAAGGCTGGGGAACAGAGTTCGTAAGTAAGTGTGCTTTCTGATCTGCAAGATCTGTTTTGCTGCAATGGTGCTCAAAGGGGGGCGGCAATTACGCTGGCAGCTTCTCCAAGAGTCAGATTCTGCCTGCGGAGCAGATAGTCTAAAATATACGTGATGACTTCCGTATCCGTCTGAAGGGTACACTTATATCCAAACATTTCCATAAAAACGGCGGTTGGCATCATAGGAAGAAATTTCACCGTTATGTACAACGGAAGAATCCAGAAGAGCAAAGGGTGAGCTCCGCCCCACCAGCCCGGAGTATTGGTAGGATAGCGGCCGTGGGCAGTCCAGGAATATCCCTCGTATTCGTCTAATTTATAGAAAATACCGATGTCTTCCGGGTATCCCACTGCTTTTGAAAGTTCCCATGTTTTGCCGCTGGAAAGACATAAGCTCGGCATCTCCGTATTGATCTTCATGACTGTACGTACCACATATTCCTTTTTCATCCAGCTGCATAGACGTCAGAAGAAGAGACTTCAAAGGAGCTACAAAGTATCTCCAGATGATAGGCTCATCTGTGATCAGAGGCGTTTTTCTTGTGGGGATAATTTCTGACTGTACGATCTCAAACCGTTCTTTTTAAAAACGCCTCGCATCCTTTTCTGGCAGCTCTGCTGTCAAAAAACATATGAAAGGCATAAAAGTCTTTATATTCCGGATAGATTCCATAACCCGGCAAATCCGCCGCCAAGACCATTGGATCGGTCATGCATGGGTTTCATAGCATTTGTGATCGTTTCCCCGGACATTTTATTCCGTCTCTGGAAATCATAGCTGCGATGGCACATCCTGAAGGAATCCTTACCTGACCTTCTGTTTTCATTTTTCCATTTCATTCCTTTCTTTTTGATCTTATACAATAAAAACAAAGACGCTCATTTTGAAAGCAGAAAAATTCTGATTCCTAAATGAACGCCTTTGCTCATATGCATACTTATACAACGATTAGGAATGTTTGTCAATCATAATTTGATTGAGTTTTGCAGAACGATGCGGATTCCTTTATCTTTCTTATTTCATATGTGTTTCCGTAAGTGGTTTTTCGCAGGCTGAACGGTTATAATTGTACTTGTAAAAATACAAAAAGGAATTGACAAAGAGGTTTGTCGGTGTTATCATGCAACACGTAAAAGGCAAAGGGCGTCTTTGAGAACTAATCTCAGGGCCTTTTTCCGTTGTTGCAAAAAACAGATAATAAGAAAAAGAGAGCAAGGCGTCTTTCATGTGGATAGCAGGAAAGGCATCCTTGTCTTTTTTCGTGCGAAAAGGAGTGTCGTTATGAAGAAGAAAAATGTTTCCAAATATTTTGGCTGTATGGTGTTTGATGACAGGGTTATGAAGGCAAGTTTATCTTCAAAAGTATATCAGTCATTGAGAAAAACCATTGATGAAGGTGAACAATTAGACAGCAGCGTAGCAGACGTTGTGGCAGAACTATGAAAGAATGGGCTGTATCGAAAGGCGCAACACATTACACACACTGGTTTTCAGCCGCTGACCGGGAATCACAGCAGAAAAACATGACAGCTTTATTTCTCCTTCTCCAAACGGAGGAACGTTATCATGGAATTTTCGGGTAAGGAACTGATCAAAGGAGAACCGGATGCCTCTTCCTTCCCTTCCGGAGGTTTAAGAGCTACCTTTGAGGCAAGAGGATATACCACATGGGATCCGACTTCCTATGCGTTTATTAAACAGGAAAAATTTATGTATTCCACAGCTTTTTGTTCTATGGATGGAGAAGCGTTGGATCAGAAAACGCCGCTGCTTCGTTCCATGAAGGCATTGAATAAGCAGGCGCTTCGGATTCTCCGTCTGTTCGGCAATGAAAAGGTATCATACGTTATTACTTCTGTAGGACCGGAACAAGAATACTTCCTGATTACAAAAGAAATGTATGATCAAAGAAAAGATCTTCAATTTACAGGACGCACTTTATTTGGAGCAAGACCTCCGAAAGGACAGGAGATGGATGACCATTATTTCGGTGTGATCAAGCCAAGAGTAGAGGCTTACATGGCGGACTTAAATGAGGAACTCTGGAAGCTTGGAATCCTTGCAAAGACACAGCACAATGAAGTGGCTCCGGCACAGCATGAGCTGGCGCCGATCTACACAACGACCAACATTGCTACGGATCACAACCAGCTGACGATGGAAATCATGCAAAAAAGTAGCCGCACGGCATGGATTGGTTTGTCTTCTTCATGAAAAACCGTTTGCAGGAATCAATGGTAGTGGAAAGCATAATAACTGGTCCATCTCCACTGATACAGGCGTAAACCTGCTGTCGCCGGGAGAAACACCTTATGAGAATGCGCAGTTTTTTTGTTTCTGTGCGCAGTGATCAAAGCGGTGGATGATTATCAGGATCTGCTGAGGCTGTCTGTTGCAAGTGCAGGAAACGATCATCGTCTTGGAGCAAATGAAGCGCCGCCGGCTGTTGTGTCCATGTTTCTGGGCGATGAGCTGAACGGAGTCTTAGAGGCGATTGAAAAAGATATTCCTTATGAAGGAGCGGAAAAACACAGATGAAGCTGGGTGTGGATGTCCTTCCAAAATTTAACCGGGATACCACTGACCGCAACCGTACCTCTCCGTTTGCATTTACGGGAAATAAGTTTGAGTTCCGCATGCTTGGATCTTCCAACAGTATCGCCTGTGCTAACATCATGCTTAACAGCGCGGTTGCCGAAAGCCTGAAGATCTATGCGGACAGACTGGAAAAAGCAGAGAATTTTGAAGAAACCCTTCATGCCATGATCCGCAAGACGATCAAAGATCACAAGAGGATTATTTTCAATGGAAACGGTTATGACGATGCATGGATAAAAGAAGCAACGGAAAAGCGCGGACTGATGAACTATCCGTCAACGCCGGACTGTATGCCGCATCTGCTGGATGAAAAAATGTCAGGATGCTTACTTCACATAAAGTATTCTCCAAGGCGGAACTGGAATCAAGATGCGAGATTATGCTGGAAAACTACTGTAAGACGATCGTAATAGAAGCAAATACTATGGTGGATATGGTTAAAAGAGATCATTCCGGCTGTGGAAGCCTACGCAATGGAACTGGCAAGGACAGCTTCTGCGAAGAAACGTGTCGATGAGACATTGGCATGCCGTTATGAAAGCGGCCTGATAAAAAACTCTCTACACTTACAGACCAGATGGCAGTCAGGACGGATGCATTGGAAACAGCTCTGATAGAACTTCAGGACGTGAAGGATATTGTGGCGCAGTCTTATCAGATCCGGGATACAGTATTGACCAGAATGCAGGAGTTACGAATTGCCTGTGATGAAGCGGAAACCGTTACAGCAAAAAATACTGGCCGTTCCCAACCTACGGGGATCTGCTTTTCAGCGTAAAATAGCAAAGATAACAAAAAGGGAGGGGTTATCATGTACAGTTCTGTAAATACAATCTGGGTATTATTTGGCACAGCTCTGGTCTTTTTATGCAGGCAGGTTTTTCCTTGTGTGAAGCGGGATTTACAAGAGCGAAAAACACCGGAAATATTCTGATGAAAACCTGATGGATTTCTGCATTGGAACACCGGCATTCTGGCTGGTAGGATTCGGACTGATGTTTGGAAAAGGTTCCGGAATCATTGGCAGCTTTGACCCGCTGATCCGGGGCGAGTACAGCCAGGCGCTTCCTTCAGGCGTTCCTCTGTGGGCGTTTGCGATCTTCCAGACTGTCTTTTGTGCGACATCCGCCACGATTGTGTCAGGAGCAATGGCAGAGAGAACAAAATTCAGCGCTTACTGTATTTATTCTGCAGCGATCTCACTTCTGATCTATCCGGTTTCTGGCCACTGGATCTGGGGAGGAGGATGGCTTTCCCAGATGGGATTCCATGATTTTGCAGGATCTACAGCCGTACATATGGTAGGAGGCATCTGCGCTATGATCGGTGCGAAAATCTTAGGTCCGCGTATTGGAAAATACGATAAAAACGGAAAACCGCAGGCGATTTTAGGGCATAACCTTACATTTGCAGCGCTTGCGTCTTTATCCTCTGGTTCTGCTGGTTCGGATTTAACGGTGCTTCTACGGTAGGTATGGACAGTGATGCCCTGATAGAAACAGCGGGAAGGGTATTCTTTAATACTAACCTGGCAGCTGCTGTCGCCTGCTGCGCGGCTTTGATTTTCACCTGATACGTTACAAGAAACCGGATGTCTCTATGACTTACAATGCAGCATTGGCAGGTCTGGTAGGCATTACAGCGGCTGCGATGCGGTAGATGCAGGTCGGCGCGGCGGTCATTGGAGTTGTCTGTGGAATCCTGATTGTACTGGCGATAGAATTTTTTGATAAAATTGCAAAAATAGACGACCCTGTAGGCGCTGTTTCCGTACACTGTGTCTGCGGCGCTGCAGGAACGGTTCTGACCGGTCTGTTTGCCACAGGGGAGACTACAGAGGCAGGACTTTTCTATGGAGGCGGCGCGCACTTTCTGGGAATCCAGGTATTAGGCGTGCTTGCTGTAGCAGCGTATGTTGCGGGGGTTATCACCATTGTATTTTTTAGCAATTAAACATACCATCGGGCTGCGTGTAAAACCGGAAGAAGAGCTTGCCGGATTGGATGTTTCGGAACATGGACTGTTTACCGCATATGCCGGATTTTCTATGCTGCCGGACACCATTGCGGAGGATGTGGACACCAATACGGTCTTTGCCATGGGAGATGTGCCGGAAGCTGAAGCTGTACCGGTGAAGACGGTTCCTGCATTTGAAGAAGGAACGCCGAAATTCACGAAGGTGGAAATTGTCTGCAAGGAATCAAAGCTTGAGGCATTAAAAGCGGCAATGATGAATCTGGGAATTACAGGCATGACCGTATCGCACGTTCTGGATGCGGCGTACAGAAAGGAAAACCGGAGTATTACCGCGGCGTACAGATTGAGGCAAACCTGCTTCCGAAAATCCAGGTAGAAATCGTGGTGAGCAAAGTTCCTGTCCGCAGTGTTATCGAAACGGCTAAGAAAGTGCTTTATACAGGACATATCGGTGACGGAAAGATCTTTGTGTACGATGTGGAAAATGTTGTAAAAATCAGAACCGGTGAAGAGGGCTTTGATGCTCTGCAGGATGTAGAATAAATTTAAAATAAGGGAACTGTTTACAGCGCGCATGGAACAGTTCCCTGAAAAATGGAGGTAAAATGTATGTGTTCGATTATGGGATATTGCGGATCGGTAGTCGATTTAGATAAATTTAAAGAAGGTTTCCAAAGAACCATTTCCAGAGGTCCGGATGACAGCCGGATCGTTGATACGGGAAATGGTCTTCTTTGGATTTCACAGACTGGCCATTATGGGATTAACACCGTCCGAATGCAGCCTTCCAATTGATGGAAGTTACGTGGTCTGCAACGGAGAAATTTATGGATTTGAAAAGATCAAAGAAGAATTGTCTGACCGATATAGCTTTGCAAGCGATTCAGACTGTGAGATCCTTCTGCCCTTGTATAAAAGAATATGGCACAGATATGTTTGCTATGCTGGATGCAGAATTCGCATGTATTCTCTATGACGGCGATACAGGTGAATATATTGCGGCAAGAGATCCCATTGGAATCCGTCCTCTCTATTACGGATATGATGAAAAGGTGTGATCCTGTTTGCAAGTGAAGCGAAAAACCTGGTAGGGCTTACTGACAAAATCATGCCTTTTCCTCCGGGATATTATTATAAAAACGGCAGTTTTACCTGCTATTGCGATATAACAAAATCAGAACATATGCCGGGATGATTTAGAAACCGTATGCCGGAATATCTACGACCTGCTGATCGAAGGAGTAAAGAAACGGCTTGTAGCGGATGCGAAGGTAGGTTTTCTGCTTTCGGGCGGGCTGGATTCCTCGCTCGTCTGTGTGATCGCCGCTAAAGAGAGCCGGAAACCTATCCGTACGTTTGCCATCGGGATGCGTGAAGACGCCATTGATTTAAAGTATGCGAAGCAGACAGCAGAGTACATCGGAAGCGAACATACGGAAATATATATGACGCCGGAGGAAGTGATCGATACGCTGGAAGAGGTGATTCATGTTCTGGGGACTTACGATATTACTACGATACGTGCATCTGTGGGTATGTATCTGGTATGTAGGGCAATTCATGAGCAGACAGATATCCGCGTACTTCACCGGTGAAATATCGGATGAATTATTTGGATATAAATATGCATGATTTCGCCCCCGGTCCGGAGGCGTTCCAAGAAGAATCCGTGAAAGAATCCGTGAACTTCATATGTATGATGTACTAAGGGCAGACCGCTGTATCTCTTCCAATTCTCTTGAGGCAAGAGTTCCGTTCGAGATCTGGATTTTGTGACTTACGTTATGGCAGTCGATCCGGAACTGAAAATGAATCATTACGGAAAAGGGAAATATCTTCCCCGTCATGCATTTCAGGAGGATTCATACCTTCCGCAAGAAAAAACCTGTGGAGAGAAAAAGCAGCGTTTTCAGACGCAGTAGGTCATTCCATGGTGGATTATCTGAAAGAATACGCAGAATCCGTTTACACAGATCAGGAGATGGAAACATTATCAGAAAAGTATACCTATGCACGTCCGTTTACGAAAGAATCTTTTGTTGTACAGGGAAATCTTTGAAAAATATTATCCGGGGCAGGCGGAAATGATCGCCGGATTCTGATGCCGAACAAAGAGTGGGAGGTGTGACGTCAAGACCCTTCAGCCAGAGTGCTTTCAAACTATGGAGAAAGCGGAAAATAATAGAAAGAGGAATGACAATTTATGACAAAGTATATTTTTGTGACCGGAGGCGTGGTATCCGCTTGGAAAAGGAATTACGGCAGCTCCCCTTTGGGCGGCTTTTTAAAAAGCCAGAGGTTATAAGGTGGCCGCTCAGAAGTTAGATCCTTATATTAATGTAGATCCGGGAACTATGAGCCCGTATCAGCATGGAGAGGTGTTTGTCACGGAAGACGGCGCGAGACAGATCTGGATCTGGGACATTATGAGAGATTTATTGATGAAAACCTGAATAAATATTCCAATCTGACGACAGGAAAAGTCTATTGGAATGTGTTGAATAAGGAAAGAAGGGGAGAATATCTGCTCTACTGTTCAGGTGATCCCGCATATCACCAATGAAATCAAAGAATTTGTCTATCGCGTAGGGAAACAGACGGATGCAGACGTGGTAATTACGGGAAATCGGAGGAACAATAGAGATATTGAATCCCAGCCTTTTTAGAAGCAGTCCGCCAGATTTCTCTGAAGTGGGACGGGAAAACAGCCTGTTTATTATTCATGTGACACTCGTCCCTTATTTAAGCGGCTCGGACGAACACAAATCAAAGCCTACGCAGCACTGTACGGGAACCGTGCAGGAATGGGAATCCACCCGAATCTCATTGTACTGGTGCGATAAACCTTTGGAGGAATCTATTTTTCAGAAGATTTCTTTTTCTGCAATGTGAAGCCGGACTGCGTGATCGAAAACCGCACGCTGTCAAATTTATATGAAGCGCCGCTGATGCTGGAGCAGTCCGGCTTTTCTTCTAGTTTTGCAGAGAGCTTCATTTAGAGGCAAAGGAAGCCCGGCTTGAAGACTGGAAAAAATGGTGGAACAGATAAAAATCGTACCCGGGAAGTACATATCGGACTGGTCGGGGAAATATGTAAAGCTTCATGACGCCTATCTGTCCGTAGTGGAAGCTTTAAATCATGCAGGCTATGCGCAGAATGCTTATATCCGTATTCATTGGATCGATTCAGAGAATATTACGAAAGAAAACGTAGCTCAGATTTTCCGGGGAATACACGGGATCATCGTTCCCGGCGGTTTTGGAAACAGAGGAATTGAAGGAATGATCACTGCAGCTGAATATGCCAGAAAGAATCGGATTCCTTTATTTCGGGATCTGTCTTGGCATGCAGATTGCCGTCATTGAATATGCCAGGAATGAGGCTGGACTTCCGGAAGCACATTCCGGGAATTTGATGAGCAGTGCAGGGACAAGGTTATTGATTTTATGCCGGGACAAAGTGATGATATTGATAAGGAGGCACACTCCGACTTGAAATTACCCTTGTGTGATTCAGCCGGGAACACAAATGGAGCATTGCTATCAGCGCTCGGTCATTCAAGAGCGCCATCGTCACCGCTACGAATTAAATAATCAGTACCGCGAACTGCTTACCGATGCAGGTCTGGTGATCAGCGGAACTTCCCCTGATGGCCGTTTGGCAGAAACCATCGAGCTTGCGGATCATCCGTTTTATATCGGAGTGCAGTTTCATCCGGAATTTACAAGCCGCCCCAACCGGCCGCATCCGCTGTTTCAAGGATTTATTTCAGCGGCTTTCCATGAAAATACGAAACAAGAGGAGTGAACAGATATGGCGATTCATGAAGAATGCGGCGTGTTCGGAATTTTAAGCAGAAAAAGAGAACGTCTTGGGAAACTGGTTTATTATGGACTCTATGCCCTTCAGCACCGCGGCCAGGAAAGCTGCGGCATTGTTGTAAATGACGATGGCGTCTTTTCGTCGTATAAGGATTTGGGGCGTGTAAGCGAAGTATTTTCTGAGGATACTCTGGCACATCTTTCGGAAGGAAATATGGCCGTGGGACATGTGCGGTACGGAACGACAGGAAGAAATAATCGAAAGAATTGTCAGCCTATAGAGGTGAACCATCAGAAAGGGAAAATGGCGCTGGCACATAATGGAAATTTAAGCAATGCGTTAGAGCTTCGTGATAATTGGAATTATCAGAGCAATTTTCCATACAACCAGCGATACAGAAACGATTGCGTATATGATTACAAGAGAAAGGCTTACTGCGCCTAGTATCGAGGAGGCGGTAAGCCGCGCCATGACTTCTTTGGAAGGAGCATATTCTCTTATATTAATGTCTTCTGCTAAAATGATCGCAGTGAGAGATCCGTATGGATTCCGTCCCCTTTGTTACGGGAAAATGCCGGACGGCTCCTATGTGATTGCCTCGAAAGCTGCGCCCTGACATCTGTAGGCGCGGGAACTGATCAGATCTTCTTCCGGGAGAGATCCTGGTATTTAGCGAAGAAGGCGTCGAGTCGCGCCGGGAACACTGCGGCACGCAGAAACAGAAGACCTGTATATTTGAATATATTTATTTTGCAAGACCGGACTCTGTCATTGATAAGATCTCTGTATCAGCAGCAAGAATTCAGGCTGGGAAACTATTAGCACAGACAAAACCGGTCAAGGCGGATATTGTAATCGGCGTTCCGGACAGCGGTCTGGACGCGGCGCTTGATTTTCTGAAGTTTCAGGAATTCCTTATGGAATCGGACTTGTCAAGAACAAATACATTGGAAGAACTTTTATATCTCCCGGTCAAAAGAACGGATCGATCTGGTGCGGATGAAGTTGAGTCCGATCCCATCGGTTATTCAGGGAAAACGAGTAGTTTTAATTGATGATTCCATTGTAAGAGGAACTACAAACGGCAGACAGCTTGTAAGTCTTTTTAAGAGAGGCAGGCGCAAAAGAGATCCATCTAAGAATCTCTGCACCTCCGTTTCTGCATCCGTGTTATTATGGTACAGACATCGATTCGGAAGAAAATCTTATTGCATCCCACCATGGAGAAAAAGAGGTCGCCACGCTCATCGGGGCGGATTCACTTGTATCTTCCGTTGGAATGCCTTCATGAACTGACAGGAACGCATTCATATTGTGACGCTTGTTTTAGCGGGGAAATACGCGACTGAAATTCCACAGATGTCCGAAAGGACCGATTTGAACAAAAATTATCCGAGAGGTGAAACAAATGGAAAAATGGAATAAGAAGCTTCTTCTGGAAGACGGAAGTCAATTTTATGGCTATGGGTTTGGCAGTCAGGAAGAGAAAATAACGGAAATAGTATTTAATACGGCGCCGGTTGGGTATCAGGAGATCCTTTCTGATCCATCCTACACATATCAGACCGTTGTTATGGCATATCCGTTGATCGGAAATTACGGGATTGCAAAAAGACTTTGAGACAAAACAACCTTCCATCGGCGGGCTTGCCGTGAGAGATTATAATGATATTCCTTCCAATTTCCGCAGCGCCGCCACGCTGGACGAGGTGATGAAACAGTATCATATTCCCCGGTATTTACGGCATTGATACGAGAAAACTGGTAAGAAAGATCCGGGATTTCGAGTTGTGGCGCTGCTTACAGATGCGCAGACATCGCCGGAAGAAGGATTGAAAAAACTGGCAGGATTTGAGATTCCGAAAGATGCCGTAGAAAAGGTCAGTTCTAAAGAAATAAGATACTGTGCCGCCAAACAGGAAAATTATCTTGTGGCGGCCATTGATTGCGGAATAAAAGAAAATATTATACGAAGTTTAAATGCAAGAGGCTGCAGCGTCATGGTATATCCATGGAACACTTATGAAGAAATTCAAAACAAAACCCGACGGCGTCTTTTTTCTAATGGACCGGGCAATCCGAAGGATGTAAAGCCGGTTCTGGAACTGGTACGGAAAAATAAGAGGAAACTTTCCATTATTTGAATATGCCTTGGACATCAGATGATCGGGCTTGCCTATGGCGCGGGGACTTATAAGTTGAAATTCGGGCACCGGGGCGGAAACCATCCGGTAAAACTTAAAACCGGGAAAAAATCACGTCCCAGAATCATTCTATGCTGTAGATTATGCCAGTCTGAAAAATACCGATCTGGAGATGACCCATATCAATCTGCTGGATCATACAGTAGAAGGAATTGCCTGCAGAAAAGATCATGTTTTCAGCGTGCAGTATCATCCGGAAAGCGCGCCCGGACCTTGTGGACAGCGGGTATTTGTTTGATCAATTTATACAGATGATGGAGGAAAACAAACATGGCAAAGCGAACTGATATAAAGAAAATACTGGTTATTGGTTCTGGTCCTATTGTAATCGGACAGGCAGCGGAATTTGATTATGCGGGAACACAGGCATGTCTTGCGCTGAAAGAAGAGGGGTATGAAGTAATCCTGTGCAATTCCAATCCGGCGACTATAATGACAGACCCTGCCATTGCAGAATAAAGTTTATATGGAGCCTCTGACGTTGGAATATATGGCAAAAATCGTCCGCCATGAGCGTCCGGACGCCATAGTACCCGGAATCGAGGGCAGACAGGGACTGAATCTTTGCAATGCAGCTCGAGAAAAAAGGAGTTTTGAAAGAATGTCAGACAGAACTGCTTGGAACTGGAAGTGAAAGCATCCGGCAGGCAGAAGACAGAGAACTGTTTAAAGAATTGTGCGAAAAATTAGGAGAACCGGTACTGCCGTCCCTTGTCGCCAATACAGCAGAAGAAGCCCTTCAGGCGGCAAAGACCATCGGTTATCCGGTAGTTCTGCGTCCGGCTTTACTCTGGGCGGAACCGGGGAGGGTTTGCAGACGATGAACAGGAATTTCTGGGGCTTATTCATAATGCGCTTGCCTTGTCGCCGGTTCATCAGGTATTGGTAGAAAAAAAAGTATTCGTGGTTATAAAGAAATTGAATATGAAGTCATTCGTGATTCTAATGATACGGCAATTACGGTGTGCAACATGGAAAAATCTGGATCCGGTAGGAATCCATACAGGAGATTCGATCGTAGTCTGCCCATCCCAAACCTTGACGAATAAGGAATACCAGATGCTGCGAGACAGTGCGCTAAGGCTGATCCGGGCTCTTAGGGTGGAAGGGGGATGCAATGTACAGTTCGCACTGGATCCTCATTCTTTCCGGTACTACGTTATCGAAGTGAACCCACGTGTTTCCCGTTCTTCTGCACTGGCGTCAAAAGCAAGCGGATATCCCATTGCCAGAGTGTCTGCAAAAATCAGCGTAGGTATGACTCTGGACGAGATCCCCTTGTAAACACCCCTGCTTCCTTTGAGCCTGCCTTAGATTATGTAGTAACGAAAATGCCTCGTTTTCCGTTTGATAAGTTTGCAGATGCCAATCAAAAAAGTTAGGCACGCAGATGAAAGCGACCGGAGAGGTGATGAGCATTGGACGAACATTTGAAGAAAAGTCTGTTAAAGGCGATCCGTTCCCTGAAACGGAGTATTTCATCTATATATGGAGAAATTCGATGAAAAGACAAGGGAAGAGCTTTTTTCCTATATAAAAGCAGGAACGGACGACAGGATCTTTGCCGTTGCACAATTATTAAGACTTGGCTGCAATGTTCAGCAAATTGCTTTTGAAACAAAGATTGACGGCTTTTTTTCCTGGAAAAAATGAAGAAAATCATAGAAATGGAAAATATGTTAAAAGCAAATCCATGGAACAGGGACGCCCTGCATGAGGCAAAAAGAGGAGGATTTTCCGATCGCGCTGTGGCATGGCTCTGGAATACAGACGAAGATACTGTCTTTCGCATTAGAAAAGAAATGCATCTGTTCCCGGTTTATAAAATGATCGACACCTGCGCTTCTGAATTTGACAGTTATGTCCCTTATTTTTATTCTACTTACGAAGAAGAAAACGAATCGATAGCAGAGGACAGAAAAAATTCTGGTGCTTGGATCAGGTCCTATCCGAATCGGTCAGGGCGTAGAGTTTGATTATTCGACAGTTCATGCCGTAAAAACAATACGCAATGCCGGATATGAGGCCATTGTGATCAACAATAATCCGGAAACAGTTTCTACGGATTATACGACTTCCGATAAGCTGTATTTTGAACCTCTGTGTCGAAGACGTGATGAACGTAATTGAACTGGAGCGGCCGGATGGCGTAATCGCCTCGCTGGGAGGGCAGACTGCCGTGAATCTGGCAGAGCCTCTGGAATCCAGAGGCGTAACGATCATCGGAACAGACTGCGAGGCGATCGAAAAGGCAGAGAACAGGGAGTCCTTTGAGAAGCTTTTTGGCCGCGCTTTCTATTCCGCAGCCCAAAGGTCAGGCTGTAACGAATATTGAAGATGGTGTAAAGGCGGCAGCTGCAATAGGCTATCCTGTGCTGGTACGTCCGAGCTTTGTATTAGGCGGAAGAGCCATGCAGATCGTGGCAAAAGAAGAACAGCTGCGGCATTATCTGAAAACAGCGGTTGAGATCAATGAAGAAAAAACCGGTATTAGTGGATCATTATATCAGAGGAAAAGAAGTGGAGATCGACGGAATCTGCGACGGTCAGGATGTATTTGTGCCCGGCATCATGGAACTGGTGGAAAGAACCGGGATTCATTCCGGAGATTCCATCAGTGTTTATCCGAGTTACAGCATTTCAGACCATGTAAAAGAAGTGATTCTGGATTATACAAGAAGATTAGGTCTTGGAATCGGAATCAGAGGATTGTTTAATATTCAGTTTATTGTGGATCAGGAGGAAAACGTGTATATTATAGAAGTAAATCCACGCTCATCCAGAACCGTTCCGTTTTTATCAAAAAGCCACAGGTTATTCTCTGGCGGATATTGCGACAAGAGTGATTCTTGGCATCAGCCTGAAAGAGCAGGGCATCGACACATGTTATCCGGAAGAAAAGAGTTTCTGGTATGTAAAAGCGCCCGCGTTTTCTTTTGCTAAGTTAAATGGAATGGATGCGTATCTGTCCCCTGAGATGAAATCAACAGGAGAAGCCATAGGATACGATCGAAAATTTCCTCGAGCCATGTATAAAGCCTTAATCGCTTCCGGTGTGAAAATGCAGAACTACGGAACGGTCATGGTAACTCTGGCTGATGAAGATAAAGAAGAGGCGCTGCCTCTTATTCGACGGTTTTATGAAATGGGATTCAATATAGAGGCAACAGTCGGAACCGGAGAGTTTCTGAAAGCGCATGGGATTCGCACTCGTATCCGCAGAAAGCTTAGTGAAAACAGCACCGAAATTCTGGAAGCGATAAGATCCGGCTATGTAAGCTATGTCATTAACACAAGAGCCATTTTATCCGGCGTTCATTATGAAGACGGACTGGCGATCAGAAGGACAGCCATCGAAAACAACGTAACGATGTTTACCTCTTTGGATACCGTAAAGGTACTTTTGGATGTACTGGAAGAAATTACTATAGGAGTTTCGCCTCTTTACGCATAAAAACAAAAAAAGGAGAACTGCAGAATGATACCAAATATGAATTATCAAAATTTAAAAGAATCTTATTTGTTTTTATAATATCGCCCAGAAAACAAAAAGCTTATCTGGAAGCACATCCCGGAACACATCTCTATCGAATGGGAATCGGCGATGTTTCTCTGCCCCTTTGCGATGCCGTTATCCAAAACTTCATGAGGCAGTAGAAGATCAGGCGCACAAAACAACCTTTCATGGATATATGCCGGAATGCGGAGATACGGAACTTCGGACAACCATTGCGGCATACTATCAAAAAGAGGAGTAAAATTAAGCCATGAGGAAGTCTTTGTCTCAGCGGGGCAAGTGATGAGCTGGGAGATATTTTGGATTTGTTCGGAAAAGAAAAGACAGTGCTGATCATGGAACCGGCTTATCCTGCTTATGTGGATGCGAACGTGATTGCCGGAAACACGATTATCCATATTCCGGCGGGAGAAGAGAACGGATTTGTTCCTGTGCCGGATCCGGACATTGCGGCAGACGTGATCTACATCTGCTCTCGAATAATCCAACCGGCGCTGTATTTGACCGGGAGGCATTACAGGCATGGGTGGATTATGCCAACAAAATGAATGCCATCATCCTGTTTGATGCCGCATATGAGGCATTTATTGAAGAAGATGACATCCCCCACAGTATTTTTTTGAAATCCCGGAAGCGAGAACCTGTGCCATTGAAATTTGCTCTTTGTCTAAGACCGCGGGCTTTACAGGAACACGCTGCGGATATACAGTCATTCCAAAAGAACTGTTTCGCGGCGGAATGAGTCTGAACCAGATGTGGGTAAGAAACCGGACGACGAAAACAAACGGTGTATCTTATCTTATCCAAAAGGAGCTTCGGCTGTATTTACGGAAGAAGGACAGCGGCAGATTCGGGAGGGATTCAAATCTATAAAAAGAATGGAAGATGTCTGACGGAAGTACTGGATCGGCTCGGCATCTGGTACTGCGGAGGAAAACGCTCCTTATATTTGGATGAAATGCCCGAATGGAATGGGAAGCTGGGAGTTTTTTGATTACCTGCTTAATGAAATCCAGGTAGTGGAACGCCCGAGAAGGGTTTGGAGCGTGCGGCGAGGGATATTTCCGTTTCTCTACTTTCGGGTCGCCGGAAGATACGAAAGAGGCGGCTGGAAGGCTGGAACTGCTTCTTCAGAAACTGCTTTGATTTCGGGCCGTCATGAACCTGCCTGTAAGGGAGCGCGGTTTTAATCTTATAAATTTTACTTTGATTTAACAATGAAGCGCTAGTCGATTTTACATGTTTTTTATACAATGATATCACAGCGGTAAAATGTAATGTTGTGAAAATGAAGAAAAGATGATATGCCGTACATCCGGTATTTACAATGAGATGAGGAAATTTTGCCTAAAACGTAGGACGAGCGGACATCGGCTCTCTTTTCGGTCTTCATATCAAAGACTGAAGAGCTTGCGATGGAGCTGAAAAAAGATTATACTATTGCCATAGTTACATATAATATGCAGCAGGCAGTGCGCATGTCTGCCAATACGGCGTTTTTCCTTCTCGGAGAAGTGTGGAATGCAACAATACAGAAAAACTGTTTTCAATACCGTCAGATAAAAGAACGGAAGACTATATCACAGGGAGGTTTGGTTAAGCTATGCGTAACAGATTTGACAGACAGCTTCATTTATTGGACGAGCAGCTTACCCATATGGGCGAGTTGTGCGAGACTGCGATTGCAAAAGCAACGCAGGCATTGAAGGACGGAAGCATTGAACAGGCAAAAGTGATCATTGCCGAGGATGAGGAGATTGATCAGATTGAAAAAGATATTGAACGTCTCTGTCTGAAACTTCTCCTTCAGCAGCAGCCCGTGGCAAAGGATCTTCGCAGGATTTCTGCGGCTCTGAAAATGATCACAGATATGGAACGTATCGGAGATCAGACATCGGATATTGCAGAGATCATTTTGTCGTCAAAAGGAGTTGCGGCTACAGATGAGATCCATGTAATCGGTACGATGGCATCTGAGGTGAGCAAGATGGTCCGCACCAGCGTCACGGCATATGTTGAGAAAGATTTAGAGCTTGCACGCAGCGTGATGAAGGCGGACGATGAGATCGATCAGTATTTCGAGGAAGTGCGGGATGAGATGATCGAGTTTATAAGAGAAGAAAAAGGCGAGAACGGGAAACGCATTTTTGATCTGATCATGGTGACAAAATATCTGGAACGTATCGGAGATCATGCGACGAATATTGCCGAATGGGTAGAATTTTCCATACGGGAGTGCATAAGGATCATGCGATCATACATGCGGAATAATGAACAAAACAAGTAAAGGAGAACTGGAAGAATGATATATTGCGTGGAAGATGACGACAATATCAGAGAACTGGTCATATATACATTGGAACAACGGGGCTTAAAGCCAGAGGGTTTGCGGATGGTTCGGCCTTTTACGGAGCTCTGGCGTTTGAAACGCCGGAGCTTATTCTTCTGGATATCATGCTTCCGGGAGAAGACGGTCTGGAGATATTAAAAAAATTAAAATGTTCGTCCAAGACGAAAAGTATTCCGGTGATTATGGTAACTGCAAAAGGATCGGAATATGATAAAGTGATCGGTCTGGATTCGGGAGCGGACGATTATGTGACAAAAACCGTTTGGGATGATGGAGCTTGTTTCCCGCATCAAGGCGGTTCTTCACAGAAGCAAAGGATCGCAGGAAAGGGAAAAATCCGGAAATACAAGGAGTTCATATTGATGTGAAGAAACATGAGTGACCGTAGATGGACGGACAGTACCTCTTACATTAAAAGAATTTGAACTGCTTGAAAGCTGATGAGAAACGAAGGAATTGTTTTGACAAGAGATCCAGTTGTTACAGAAATATGGGGATATGATTTTGACGGTGAAACAAGAACTGTTGATGTACATATCAGGACGCTTAGACAAAAGCTGGGTGAAAAAGGGAGAAATCATTCAGACAGTACGCGGAGTCGGGTATCGCATAGGAGGAAGCGCATGAGTATAAAAAAAAAAATCCAGCAAAAACATGACTGTGATTTTGACGGTAACTCTTGTGCTTGCTTATGTGATCCTTTTCGGTTATCCTTTATAATCGGAATATGAATCTGCTTCAGACAGAAGTAAAACAGGAAGCGGCATATATTCGTGAAGCGATCAATTTGTCTGACAGCGATTATATGAAACAGATGGATAATGTTGTGGAAAGCACAAGGGTGACGCAGATCAAAGCAGACGGAACGGTTCTCTATGATTCACGCAGAGATGCAGACATCCTTAAAAACCACGGAAACCGAAAAGAAGTCAGAGAAGCTCTTTCTAAAGGAGAAGGGCAGACAAGAAAGTCAGAAACGGTAGGGAAGGATATGTATTATTATGCTCTTCTTCTCAACGACGGAACGGTGCTGCGCGTATCCGTCGATTGATAATCTGGCAAGTACCGCAGTCAGTCTAATGCCGGTGATGGGAATTCTTGCCGTACTGACAATATTGTTCGCTGCTTTGGCAAGATGGCAGACAAACCGATTGCTAAAACCGATCAATGAACTTGACTGGAACGTCCATTGACAGTGATATTATGAGGAATTGTCCTGTTGAGGCGATGGACCGGCAGAACAGAGAAAAGAAGCGGTTGCGAATATGAGGAAAGAGTTTTCCGCAAAATGTATTCACGAACTGAAAACGCCAGCTTGTCGATTTCCGGCTATGCGGAAATCATGAAACGGATTGGTCCGTCCGGAAGATATTTCCGGTTTTTCGGAACGCATCTACAAAGAGGCGCGCAGACTGATCACCCTGATCGAAGATATTATTAAATTATCAAAGCTTGATGAAGAATCTGTGAATTAAGATGTGATCTGTATGAACTGACGAGGAGATTGTCAGTCGTCTTCGCCGCGGCGGCACAGAAGTGCAAATATTCGATCGAACTTTCGGGAGAATCTGTTCATTACTCATGGAATCCGGCAGATATTAGATGAAATGGTTTATAATGTCTGCGAAAATGCAGTAAAATATAACCGCGAAAACGGAAAAGTTTCGGTTTGGGCGGGAAATACGCTGGAATGGACCGAAAATCAGAGTGCCAGATACAGGTATAGGGAATTCCGAAAGAACATCAGAACGCATATTGCTGAGCGGTGGCGTTTACCGAGTCGATAAAAGTCACCTTCAAAAGAGCGCGGAGGAACGGGACTCGGACTTTTCGATCGTCAAGCACGGAGCGCTTCTGCATGGAAGGCGAAGGTCAGTGTGGAAAGTGAAGAAGGAAGAGGAACGAAGACTCGGGTATGCAGTTTCCGCGAATTTGTCAGAAATAAATAGGAACACCGGATAAAACATAAAGGGTCTGGTATCAGGCTCTTTGTTCTCTTAAGAAGCTTGAAAATCCATCAGAAAAAGTTTAATTAAAAAGTTTGAAAATTATAAGATTGTGCTATTATACATATAACAAATTCCAAGCGAGAAAGATGATCAGGAAGATTTTAACATGATGAAGCGATTTATATTCAGCTTTTGTAATCAGATCATGGGGACGCTACATCGGTCATTCATGAAGGAGATTCACTTCCGTCGGTGGCGTCTGCGGATACGATCGCGTCAACATGCACACGGTAAACAAAGCATATAGTAAAACAAAGGGAAGGCTATATCGCCCGACAAGCGAAGAGGAGCTGTACTTCTCTCCTGGATATTGATAAGTTAGAGGAACTGGCAGGTGATGAAAAGACAGCTTTCCAGATCGTTCTTGCAAGAGGCTGCTGTAAAAATATTTCTGAGGCAGGAAGTGCATGAACTGGTAGATGAGGATATCTCGATGATTATGAATAATTTGTTTTAGCAAGATTTGAAAGCAAAATAACCGACACTGTACTTCACCC